>ERZ761609.129-NODE-129-length-105921-cov-32.919776_pt1 | contig 105921 bp, 78 predicted proteins | sample MGYA00511163_ERZ761609 | MGnify/ENA primary metagenome ERZ761609 (study PRJEB28899, sample SAMN02445070) | bioreactor sludge metagenome | biome: EBPR sludge | place: Australia: Brisbane, Thorneside Wastewater Treatment Plant | collected 2011-12-16 ...
CGTGGGACAATGAAGCGTTTCAATGTCCCACCACTGCGCAAACACAAACGTTGTGCACAATTTTTTTATTAAGTTTAGACCACAAAACTAAAATACAATGAAAAATAAAGTCACTAACCTATTTTTATTTCTATCACTCACGATTTCGTGTGATGATCATGAAATGATTTTTAAAAAAGCCAAACTATCAAAAATTGAATTCACTTCTCTTGACAATGAGTTGAAATTAAAGCAAGCATTGGAGCAGGTGGGATTTTTTAACCACACCAATAGTTCTGGAAGATTAATGTCTGGAATCAGTGTAATCAAAACGGATTCGATATTAAAGGTGATTCAAGCTGATAGTATAAATTATTCCTATACTATTTCACTTTATAACGAAACAAAATCTGGTGTCTTTAAAAATCTTGTTTTTAGCCGACTCTCAAACGGTTTTCTTGGGTATGTTTTAGAGTATAAATCCATTAAAGAATCTACTGACTATAGTTCATTTACTGGGTTAGTTAAGAAATATGATTTAGAAGGTAATTATTTATCAGAAGTCTCAATTGACAAAGCTGATTTTTCCAATTCAAGCGGAAGGATTAAGGCTTGCTTTGCAGATGTCTCTGTCGAATGTATTAGAGGGGGAGAATTTAATGGCTGGGATCAATCAACTGGTGCGACTGTTTATACCCCTTGCGAAGAATACGTAACAATTATCACGATAGACTGGTGGTTCGGGTGGAGCTACAGGAGGTTGGCATACTCTTGGAACTTATATTCCTGATCCTTATGGCGGACCGGGAAGCGGTGGATCTGGTTCAGGGGGTGGATCAACAACGCCTCCAGAAGGCGACCCTAATATTGAAGGTAGTGTAGGAGTATTACCACCAACATTAAGTAATAAAGACGCTCTCAATATGGTACTGGGAGAAGACCCATTCTTCTTAGTTGAAATTCCATGTGACCAACTCCCAATGTGGCAACAAGTTGCGACTCATCAAGCTCCGACAGTTGTTCTCGATAAGTTAAATGGTCTGAGCCAAAATCAAAGTTTCTGGTCTGCTCTAGTACCATATAACGGCTGGCGGGTTCAGGATTTGAATGAAGCTAAAGGCACGGTTGTAAATATGGACTACTATTCTGTTACCATTAATCAATTACCTGGAGGAGAAACAGCACCACAACTATTAGAATACATAAGAAAAAATATTAATTCATTCATTGATCAAACAAAAGCAAGCTTTAAGCCCTTCGATAATTCTGAATATTTGACTTGGAATTCAAATAATTACATTGGGGGAATCATTCATATTGATATGGGAAACAATACAGCATGGGGTCCTAGTTTTCCATATAAACAACCAGATGACGGATCAGTAATCTGTACTAAAGCCCAATCTGATCATTGGATATTTACTACCATAACTGCTCCGGGAGATGGTGAGCATCCAGTAAGTGGAAACAGACAATTTGGATTTATTCAAAATCGAAACGGCACTTACACATTTTACACACGAGGAGTAGATAGAGCGACTGGCTACATAGATGATTTCCTACAAGAAAACTGGAATTTAATCTTTGGTAAAGCTGATGAACTTTGGTCAAGCTTACAAGTTGGTATCGCCAACTACGTTAATAGTCATGGAGGGAATGCAAATATCAGTCAAGACAATACCAAAACATTTAGGCCGAATTGGGATAGAGTGAGAGACTATCTTAACTACAATGCAACAATTGACACATTTGGATGCAAATAATGCGACAATGATGAAAAAATTACTTAGAATTTGTTTAATTGTAAATATTCTTTTTACACAGTATTGTATGTTGTTGATCATAAATAGTCTCGATATATCAGCGGTTTGGGGATGGGGAATAACTATGGCTTTCTTCTTTATTCCTATAACTCTAATAAGTATACTGATATATGCATATTATTTAATTACAAAAGAAAAAAGGTTTCCTGAATTAAAGACGGACGTAATAATTCTATCGATCGTTATATTACAAAATCTAAGTCTGTTTTTGAGTATTCCAAGCAAGTAAAATAATAGACTTAATTAATAGATGTGCACCTTAATACACAAAAAATTCAGTATAGTGCTTTTTCTATCACTTGTTGTAAATTTTTTAAGTGGTTACAGTCAATGTAGTTCTATACATCAATGGCGAACAGCAGGTTACGAAGATCCAAATACAAATTTAGAAATGTACTTTCCGTTGATCTTTGATATTAAGCCGGACACAATATTTATCAGGAACGCTAATCCAAAAATGAGTCATCAGCAAGTAAAATATAGCATTATAAGCAGCAAGTGCACCTGGGAGGATATTGACGAATTAACTGGCTACTTAGAATACAAAGTCCATATTATTGAATCATCTAAAAATGCAACAGTCATCATCCAATCTAACAATGGGATAGGTACTCTACAAATAATTGCTGACGGAAGAGAGGCGTACAATCCTAAATTTAAAATTCGAAAAATTACATCAAATCTTAAACAGAAATGATCTTCAACATAACCTTGGATTGCAAAGTACAAAAAACTGTGCACAACACCAGGTTTGCTTAATGGCGGGCGACACAGTCGCCCGTAGTTTTCGTTTTTTTACTACCTTCGGTGTAGGCGGACAAATCCTCCGGATTTATCCGCCACTAAACAAACCCAAAACGCTGGCAGTAATAGGTTCCGGACAATTTGGTCAATTAACGGGGGATATAGTGTCGGGTATACGAGGCCAACCGAAAACTTAAATGAGTCTTATTTGTATTCAGATAATAAAACATGAAAAAGAAATTAACCCAAGACCAACAAAAAGAATTACTGAAAACGCTAAATGCCAGGTTTGAAAAAAACAAGAATCGGCACAAAGGCATTGATTGGGTCAACGTGCAAGCGAGGCTGGAGGCGAATCCGGCAAAATTATGGTCGCTTAGCCAGATGGAACAATCCGGTGGAGAGCCCGATGTAATTTCCTTCGACAAGAAAACAGGCGAATACACCTTTTGCGATTGCTCTGCCGAAACACCCAAAGGCCGCAGAAGCATTTGCTACGACCATGAAGCATTGGAATCGCGGAAGGAACACAAGCCGGCTAACAGTGCTGTGCAAATGGCCGAAGACATGGGCATTGAACTGCTGACTGAAGAACAATACCATGCGTTGCAAAAACTCGGACCATTTGATACCAAAACCTCAAGCTGGTTAAAAACCCCAACCGCCATACGTAAACTTGGTGGCGCCATTTTTGGTGACTATCGGTTCGGCCGCGTTTTCATTTACCACAACGGAGCCGAATCGTATTACGGTGTACGGGGATTCAGAGGCATATTACAGGTTTAACCCTGATGTTCCGGCAAAGTTTCATGCTTCTATTTCGTAGATTAAATTTTTCTAATGTCACACCCGAAAAAACCACTACTGAATTTCAGATTTTAAAAAATTTTTATTTTTTCGCTGCATAATTACCGAACCGGTGCAGCTTATCCCTCATCACAACCATTCATCTGATTTTTTGTCGGTTAAGATGTTGTTGTACCAACCTTGAAGGTATTTCTATTGTCTAATGGTTTGTTAGAAAATTTATGTTTAACTAAAAACTGTTTACGAATGGAGTACTCAAAAATTAATCGCTCATTTTGGTTGGTGTTATTGCTCGGATTTTTTGGAGCGTGTAATGATGATGATAACCCGGTACAGTTAACCGCACCCCAACTAAATGATGCGCAGGAAATCACCTCAAGTAGTTTCACAATCTCGTGGTTGGAAGTACCAGGCGCTGCCGGTTACTTGTTGGATATTGCCACCGATGAAGACTTTGATAACAAAGTTGACGGTTACAACCGAAAAGAAATTGAAGGCCTATCGGAGACCGTTGACGGACTGGAGCCCGGCACAACTTATTACATACGGGTATTTGCTGTACAAGGAGAACTTGAATCGTTACCTTCTGGGGTGAAACAGGCTACTACCGAGGAAGAGGAAGAGGGCTAACCAAATTTAACTTTTACAGGAGAGAAAGGTGGGGAATTACCCTCACCTTTTCGATTGTTTCGCGTTGTGGTGCACGTAATTACGAGTCATCTACTCCACCCTGAACCAATCCCCATCTAAATGGTCGGCATCGTTCGTGGTGCCTTCTCGAACGCTAAACAATTCAACAATAAGTATAAACTACCTTCTGATTTTCATTTGCATATGCAATTCATAAATTTTGTTTGCTAGAGCCTGTCGAAGCGTGACCCTACTTCACGTCAGGCTTCGACAAGCTCAGCCTGACATAGAACATTTACCTACTGTGTACCTTCGGGATTCCAATCCCGGAAAATATTTTTCACTGTATACTGCTTCGCTTCCTTTTTTGTAAGCTGTTTCGACCAGCCAACTCGTTTAGTGGTATTCGCTCCTGGTCCGTAATTTTTGTACTCAGCATAAAAAGCAGTCTTGTCTTTATCGGGAAACATGGCATCACCCTTCCAGGGATCCCACCCTTCGGAACGGATGTGACCACCCAGTTCACACTGCATGAAAACAGTGCGGGCAAACGGACGCCATGGCCTGCCCAGGTAAACGGATGTTGCTTCATCCCCGGCTATCAATTTGCAGTGCTGAAAAACAAAACCATAGGGTGTGTGCTCACGCGTTGAAGCTGCGGTAATAAATGAGTTGGACAGACTTTTAATCGTACAGGTAACGAACAATGCCGTGGCTTCACCAAAAATAAAATCGGTAGTACCTTCTATGTAGCAATCTTTAAAATATTGCCGGCTGCCATCGCGTGTAACCAGCAGCGTATCCTGATTACCGGTAATGCTGCAGTTCTTAACCGAGACACGGTCACCTTCAATATGCAGCGCTACAGCCTGCCCTACCCTGCCGGCCGTGTTTTGTATAGTTAAATTTTCAAGGGAGATGTCGTTGCCCTGTATCAACATCGTGTAGGATGTAAAGGTGCTGAGCTTTGGTTTAGCCCCCGGCTCGCTTGCGTTGGCATTGTCTTTTCCGGAATAATCATCGTACGTGATTATGGTTTGCCTGCGATCTTCACCAATCAAGCTGATGGCTGTTTTCCAGGAGGGGATAAATAACTTCTCCATATAGATGCCCTTTTTGATGTGAATGGTTACGCGTGCGTAGCCCAAATCGCGACAAGCGTTGATGGCTTCCTGAATGGTGGTGTAGTCACCACTTCCGTCCTGTGCCACAGTAATGCTCGTTGGATGAATTTGTTGGGCATGCGTTTCAGTATTAACCACAAAGAACACAGAGAAAACACAGAGGACACAAAGAAATGGTGAGAAAAAAATCCTCTGTGTACTTTGTGCAAGCCTTTGTGCGCTTTGTGGTTTCATCTTTTCTTCAATGTTTGATTTAAAAATGCTTTGATATGATCCGACATCGGGGTAAACCACGGCTCAAAAAACCAATACGAATGTGGTGCGCCTTCCAATTGCACGACTTCAGCTTTTATGCCAAGTGATTGCAACTGTTCGACCATCTCCTTACAACCTGCATGAAACCGGGTTTGACTGCTGTTGATAAACAGAAAGGGTGGCGTTGATGCTGTAACATGGGTTATCGGTGATGCTTCTTTCCATCGATCAGGAATGGAATCATAAAATCCGCCCAACCAAAACACATCGGCACTGTAATCATTTCGCCTAACAGCAAGGTTCTCTGCATGCGTGAAATCCAGCAAGCCATCCAAATCGATTACTGCCCGAACGTTGCTTGAGAATTTCTCATAGCCATCGCTTCCTTCAAATGCTGTATTACCATTGGTCGTACCGACTAGTGATGCCAACTGCCCCCCAGCCGAACCCCCTATGATGGCAATTTTACTTTCATCCAGCGCATATTCCCCGGCCTGACTTCTCAACCACCTGACAGCGGCTTTCAGGTTATGTACGGCAGCCGGATATTTCGCTTCAAGCGACAATTGGTATTCTGCACACATTACAAAAAATCCGCTTAACGCAAGCTGGCGTGCCAGAGGTGCGTGCATCGATTTATCGCCCGAACGCCAACCACCCCCATGTACAATAATGACTGCCGGTAATTTTCCTTTAAACTTTTTCGGATAATAAACATCAGCTTTTAATGCGCGATTGTTTCCACTCCTGGCAAGCATCGCATACGTAACATCCTTCTCCTGAATAATTTTTGGATTTCGAAATGACTCTACCACCTGAATATGAGGATAATCCTTCCTTAATTTGGTATAGGTGCTCCAGATGGTGTAGGTAGTGTCCTTCGGTATTTCAGGCTGGGCGAAGGCGTTACCACCAATCAGAAAAAACAAAACCATAAAGCACCGATATGATTTTACGAACCACATCACTTCGGTTTTTTCAACATGTTGGTTTTCTCTTCCACCAGACTATTGATATACACCTCAATGTTGGTGTAGGTTTTACTCAATGTATGTTGGGCAGCATCCGATGCCTCATTAGGGTTAAGTTTATTTTTCCGCTCCCAGTCATCAGGCATACCATCACCATCTGTATCCATCGGTGCAGGCGTTGATTTCAATTCAGGCCAGCTGCCAACATCGTTCTGTGAATCGATAATTCCGTTCCTGCTTTTCCCCGATGCAGATGTTCCTAAACGTGCTTCTTCAATAACCCGTACATCAACACTATCGCGTTTCAGACTGGCCCCTGCAAAGGAGAGCACTTGCACATAAGCAGTTTTGGCATCCTGGTCAGTTATTTTTTCGAATGGAAATGGTGTATCTGTTAAAGCAGCTTCAACTTGTGCGGCCACCACGCCCAATTGATTGTTCGCGCTGATGGCATCGGATTCTTCCAGCACATTTCCGGTTACAAAAAACTTCCCGTAAGGTTCACTCGGATTCAAAATCCGATCTTTTCTATTCTTTGAGGTTGCCGGTCCTGGCTTGAAATAATTATCTACCACATTGTAACGTCCCTTCTCACCACCATAAATATTGTTGTTCATCCAGTTGTAGATCACATTGTTCCGAAAATCCACCAACTCGTCAGGAGAATTTGGAACGGTAGCCGAGCCACTGAAACGAGGCAGGCGACTGTTATGATTAGCAATCAGGTTATGATGAAAGGTGGCCTTCTTTCCGCCCCAAATGCCGCCATACCCATGATCACCTTTGGCATGCACCGAACTATTCAGACTTTCTGAAATGATGCACCATTGAAGGGTGAAATTTTCATTTCCATAAAATGAAGCACATTCATCCGTGGCCCAGCTCATGGAGCAATGATCGATGATGATGTTCTTTTGCCGTGTGCCGCTGATGGCATCATCTTCCGTTCCCGATTCATCGCCAAGCCTAAACCGAATGTAGCGGATAATCACATTGTCGGCACTGATTTTTAATGGGAAATGACGGAGCGTAATACCATCTCCAGGGGCTGTTTGGCCGGCAATCGTTACATCGGGGTGATTAATAAAGAGTGGTGACTGTAAATCAATGTATCCGGAAACTGCAAAAACAATAATACGTGGTCCCTTTTTGCGAATGGCTTCGCGCAAACTACCGGGGCCATCATCGTTCAAGTTGGTTACAACGACTACTGTGCCTCCCCGGCCACCGGTGGTATACTTACCAAATCCTTCAGCTCCGGGAAAAGCAAGGGGTTGATTCAATTCTTGTTGAGGTGTGCTATGTTGGGCGCATCCGATTAGCGTAAATGAAATGAAAACTAGTAATAATCTATTGCGCATAACATTAAAGTTTCTTCGTTATTGCGAGGAACGTTGAAGTGATTTAATTAACTTCTCAAAACGTTACGTGACGAAGCAATCCCTCATTACTTAGCTAACTAAGCGTTAAGATTGGGATTGCTTCGCTCCATCACACATTCCAACGCTTCCGTTCGCAATGACGATTATTATCGATTTAATTCAATACTTAAAAACAACAATGAAGCCAATCCTTTATAGTCGTTAATTCTTCGTTCAGTGGTAACGTAGTATTCAAAATCTCCTTTTGAATTCTTTGGATTCAGTGTTCCGATCTTCACGGTCTGATCCAGGTGAAGGTTTCCTGCATCATCTACAAATACATACTGATCGAGCAGGGCATCAAATGCTTCATGCGCGGTGGCTAAGTATGTTTTGTCCAAAAATCCCAACCGATGCCCTTTTGCAAAGGCATACGCAAACATTGCCGAACAGGAAGTTTCAATCCAGTTGCCGGGTTGATTTCCTTTGTCCATTACCTGGTACCAAAGTTTCGATGAAGAATCCTGGTACTTTCTTACGGCAGCGGATAAGTCTTGTAATATGTTGATTACCTTCTTACGCTCCGGATGATTATCCGGTATATAATCCAGGCTCTCCACCAATGCCATCAGATACCAGCCCACTGCCCTTCCCCAAAACTCAGGCGAAGTACCTCTTTCAGGATGTGCCCAAACCGGATTTTTGGATTCATCCCACCCGTGGTATAACAAGCCGGTTGCCGGATCGAGCGTATGTTCATAAATCAATTTAATCTGATGAATAGATTCATCATACCATTCAGGTGCATTAAAGGTATTGGCATATTGCATCGAAAAAACATCCGCCATAAAAATGCCATCGAGCCACATCTGGTAAGGGTAAATTTCCTTGTGCCAGTATCCGCCATCACGCGTTTTGGGTTGCTGAGACAAATGAAGCATCAATGTATCCGCTATGGATTTGTATTTTGTCTCTCCGGTTTCATCGTACAGGTAAAGTACAACCCGACCGGGAAGAATATCATCCAGTTTGTATTCCTTCATCGTATACACACCCGACCTGAATGTTCCTTCTTCGGTAATAAATCCGTCAATCCATTGCTTTGCATACGAAACGTATTCAGGATTATTAACCTTTTTTCCTTGACGATACACGCCCGCCATAAAAAAACTGTATTCGTAATTCCATCGATTCGGTGCATATATCGGAAAATCTTTCAGGTCGGGATACTGGCTCATGGTGCTGTTAACCAAAGCAGATGAAAAATCAGCCACAGTTCCATTCTTCTTTTCATACTCGCGTAACGGGGTAAGAAATGAAATTTCAAACCGGACATCAACCTCCAGTGTTGAACCAGTAACCTCCTGCTTATCTTTTCCGGCTTCTATCAAAAAAGTGAATATCGGTTCACTGGAATTTAACCCATAGTCCAGAACCAGGAAATCAGGAGAAGTGTCGTTGTTGGTGTCCATTAGTTTAACCGGCACCTCAACACCAAAATTCCTGTCGGTTACCACAGGCATGGCGTGTTGCAGGCCCGGGGCACGTTTAATCACGTCCTTCCATGGGATAGAGATTACAACCTGTTCGGCCTTTTTAGGAACTTCATAGTTACGGGTTACGGTAATCAATACTGAATCCGTATCCAAAGCTGGCTTGCAAGCCAGTGCGAGTGCAACTACAAAAAAAAGTAATCGGTACATAACCTGCTTATTTCTTAACCACTTCAACACGTACTGGGCTCGCCAATTTTTTTGCTTCTTGTTCCAGATATTTCAGAAACGCTTCTTCCGTTTTAATTCCATTGGGTTCACCTTCCCACGCTGCCGCAAAGTAGTACGTTAATTTTCCGCTGGATGGTTTCATTTTTACAATGTGGCTGAACTCATCTTCAGTAAATTCGATAAAGTCTGATGCTTTAAATAATACGGCTATCCCCAGGTTATCATCGTTCAGACTTTGCTTACCATAGGTTGCCAGGTATCCGTACTCACCGGCAGTCCCCTTACTGGAAAACAGTTTGGCCTTCGGATCCTTTATTAAACCCGAACAGATATTATCCAACGTCTCGCTTATCGTCAACGAGGTTTCTGTTAACCGGCTTCCGGCATGAATAGAAAGCTGGGATGACAAATTGGTTTTATTTGCTCCTGCTTTCCAACCGTAGTAATTGGTTAGTATAGAAGAATAAACAACTCCATTTTCGGTGATGCTGCACTCAACGCTATCGGTAATCTCAACCCGGTGCGCTGCTTTTCCGTCAAAATAACCAATGGACCCAACCCCTAACGACTTGGCAACTTTTAAAACATCCATGCCCCACTCCTGCATTTCGTGGTAGGAATCAAAACCATCAAGGCCAGCTTTTTGAAGTGATGGCGCTGATGTGGTTTTTCCAAATACATCTACGGCATTGCGCTGATCAAGATAAAACCGATACCCAACCTTATCCGATTCCCAACCCGGGCCTTCATAACGGATATACCAGGAATGGTCTTTATGCTGCTTTGGCACACGCAAATAATCTACATTCTTAAACTCGCCTCCTATGTATTCGCGGTTTTTCCACTCACCACCAACTTTGGGCGAAAGTTCTGCCTGTGTGCGTTTTGGATAAGCTCGGTTAACTTCACCAGTTTTGGAATAACTAACGGTTAATACAATCGATTGGTTTGCACTCAGTTTATCCAACACAACCGCAATACCCTTGTTTACTTTGTCCTTTGCATTATACTGGCTGGGTATTTCGACAGTACCAGTAAATACAGCGAAGCCTTTTGCATTGAAACCTTTGGGCAGTTGATTTTCAGGAACGATAACCAAAACATCAGTGCGGTCGAATGCCGCAGGATTAGAAACCTTAACCGTAAATGATTCGCTGAATTCCTTTTTCTGGGAAGCCACTTCGCAAGCTATGCCTAACAGCAGCAAACTGAGCATTAATCTGGTTTTCATTTTCATAAAGATTGAGTTAGCTAAACTACTGATTCGCCTTAATTTCTTCTCCGTTTACCTTAACATTGTTAATGGTAAGGCCCTTATAGCCTTTTAGCACATTTCCCTTTTGAACGTTGTCAAACGAGCAATCTTCAATCAGGATATCTTCTACCGGGTAATCTTCTTCCGCTTCAATGTATATGCCGTACTGCGACTTTTTACTGGTGACATTCTTCACCTGGATATTTCTTACCACCGGATGATTGTCTCCGGTTTCATTGGCATAAAACATATACACATGTACCACAGCCTCATCCACATCGCCAATAGTAACATTGCGCATGTACACATTTTCGATTATCCCTCCTCTTCGCGAATTTGATTTCAGGCGCAAAGCCCGATCCAGGTATGGGCTGTTCATTTCACAATCTTCAGCAAATACGTTGCGAACATTACCGGATATTTCGCTCCCGATAACCACGCCACCATGTCCATCTTTCATCACACACTTGCGCACAATAATATTTTCACTTGGTACATTTACCCTTCTGCCATCATGATCTCGCCCTGATTTAATGGCGATACAATCATCACCGGTATCAAAAACACAGCCCTCAATCAATACGTCTCTAGAAGATTCCGGATCACATCCATCGCTGTTCGGGCCATGACTGATTACCGTAACATTGCGAATGGTGACATTTTCACTTAACACCGGGTGAAGCACCCACATGGGTGAATCTTTAATCGTTACACCTTCAATCAAAACATTTTTACACTTATAGGGCTGTACAAAACTGGGGCGCAGGAAATCGCCTTCACCAAATATGCGTTCACTTACCGGCACACCCTCTTCCGCCATTTTTTTCAAGCGTTCGTTGGCCGGTTTCTGCTGGTGTTCACGTGCTTCGCGGTTTACACCGGCATGCCCCCATTTGCCTTTCCAATACCACCAGTGATCATCATCAGCCTGGCCATTCAATTCACCTTCACCGGTAATGGCAATATTCTCTTGTTCATAGGCATAGATCAATGGTGAGTAGTTCATCAGTTCAACGGCTTCAAAGCGCGTATACACCTGTGGCAGGTATTTTTTCGGGTCGCGACTAAACAGAAGCCGCGCACCTTTTGAAACATGAAGGTTTACATTGCTCTTTAAGTGAATGGCCCCGGTTGTAAAATCTCCTGCCGGCACTACCACTCTTCCACCGCCTGCCTCATGGCAGGCAGCAATCGCTTTGGCAAACGCATCGGTACAATCGGTAATGCTATCGCCCACAGCGCCATAGTCGGTAACCAGAAAATTCTTATCCGGAAACGTTGGTGGAACGATACGTGCTAAAATGGTTTCCGCTTCCAACCAGGGATCGGCCGCCACGGGCGCAGATTTGTTGGAACAAGCGTTCAACACAAAAATAAGCGCGGTAAATACAACTAATTTTTTATTCATCGTTTACTTCTTTTTAATGATACGATTTGCAAGTTCAAGTTTCAGATTTTGTATTTCTTCCAATACGATTTGCGCTACGAGCCGTGCACCCAATTCATTAAAATGCGTATTATCATCTTTTCCCTCCGGATAATTGGGATGTTCACCTGGTTTTAAGTGAAGAAACAAAAGTTTTGAATTTTCCATACCAAACTGTTGATACAATGCCTGGCTTCGTTTATCAAGGTCGATCAACGGCACATTCAATTGCTTAGCCACTTCACGAACTAAAGGCGAATACTCAGCATGTGTTTCCTGAACATTACCTGAAGCATCAAACCGCCTTCTGCCTACAGGAGTTATCAACACCGGATTTGCTTTGCGCGAACGTGCTTCCATCACGAATTTCATAAGATTCCTCTTATACTCCTCCGGAGAAGTATAGCGATCTGTTTTCTCCTTCGATTCATCGTTATGACCGAACTGAATAAAAACATAATCACCGGTTTTCAACTTTGAGGAGACGATATTCCAACGCCCTTCACTGATAAACGTCCGTGTGCTTCTTCCATTCATGGCATGGTTCTCAATCACTACGGTTGAATCGAAAAAAAATGAAAAGGGCATGCCCCACCCGGTTTCAGGATAAGCAGTACTGGCTTTTGATGCCATGGTAGAGTCACCAATAAGGTATACGGTTATTCTGTTTTGCTTACCGGAGAAAGCCAGTATTAAAAAGATGACCAAAACATACAGCAATGAACGCTTCATGCCTTATGGATTTTGACCTTCAACGATACTCTTAACCAGGCTATTGATATACACCTCAATATTATCATAGGCGGTACTCAGGTTGCGGCCATTGGCGTTAGGCGTATTGGGATCAAGCTTCATTTCAATTTCCCAGGCATCCGGCATTCCATCACCATCAGTATCCAAAGGTGCAGGCAAACTGTTTAACAGAGGCCATCCTCCGACATCCTCCTGGCTGTCGATGATACCCTGAAGACCGGTTTCAGAACCATTGTAAGTTGCTGTGCCCGTGCTCACCTCTTCTATCACGCGCACATCAACAGCATCGCGCTTAAGGCTGGCACCAGCATGGGCCAATACTTTATCGTAAGCTTGTTGAGCCGTATGCTGGGAAGTCATGATGAATGCTAAGGGTGCATTCAGTTTAGAGGCAATTTCTGTAGCACCATTTTTATACGTTACGCCAAGCCAGTTATTAGCGGTAACGGCAGCACTACTGTGAACATAATTTCCATCGATATAAAACTTACCGTCTCCGGGGTGGCCTTGAAATACTTCTTTATAGGCAACCAAAATACGAGACTGATTAGAGGTAGTAGCAGGACCCGGTTTATAGTAGTTGTTCACCATGTTGTAGTTACCGTTTTCACCGCCATATGTACCCTCACCTACCCAATTGTAAACAACATTGTTGCGGTAATCTACATGCTCGTTTGGATAGGGATTGCTGGCACTATAGGTGCCCGAACGAAAACCGTTAAAACGTGGCGTACGACTTTTATGGTGTGCCATAAGGTTATGATGAAAACTTGCACGATCACCTCCCCAGATACCACCATAGCCATGTTCGCCTTTATCATGAAGCGATTTGTTCAGGCTTTCAGAAATGATGCACCATTGCATGGTGAAATCCTGATTGGCATAAAATGAGGCAGCTTCATCGGTACACCAACTCATCGAACAATGATCGATGACAACATTTTTCCGGTAGCGTCCCCAAATGGCATCACCCTCCACCTGCTTTTCGTTACCCATGCGAAAACGCAAAAAGCGGATGATCACATTATCGGCCCCGACAAATACCGGGTAATTCTTTATGGTTATGCCATCGCCCGGAGCGGTTTGCCCGGCAATAGTAACATTGGGTTGTGTGATGTTGAGATTGCTTAATAATTTAATTGTTCCTGATACTTCAAAAATTATAATACGCGCTCCTGATGTATTGATGGCAGCACGCAAACTACCTGGGCCGGAATCGTTCAGGTTCGTTACTTTTATTACTGTTCCTCCTCTTCCCCCGGTTGTTTTGTTACCAGAACCTTCCACACCCGGAAATGCAAATGCTTCTTCAACAATCGGCTTGGGGCTGTTATCAATTTCAGGTTCAACGTCTGTATTACAACCACCTAACCAAAGAATGATGGACAGAACTAAGAAAAAATGAAGAAACTTAACCATAGCCTTTCAGTAATAAAATACAGGGTAGCAATTTGCATTGCTACCCTGGTATTAAACTTAACCTAACAAATTATTGCAGCCAGCGCGGGTCACCAACTGAATTATCCAATAAAGTCTGATTTGTTACTTTGAAATTACCCGTTGCTGCATTTACAAAGCCGGGATCAAGTGTTCTGTGTGTACCCGAAATATCCACCTTTAAGTTTGCAATAACTTCAAAAGCTGCGTCAAAAAACCGTGGCGCATTAAAGTAGTTATTGTTAAGACTGGCGTGTTGAGTCGTGGTTGTCTGATTAGAGAAAAATCCACCTGATTCAGCAATAATAGAATTTCTTACGGTTAATACATTCGCATTAAACCGCACATACAACAACCTGCGTGTACTCACCGAAGCGCTGTTGCATACGCGGTACAAGGTGCAATGATCTACCAAAACGGTTGACGTTAAACCCGTTCCCGACAGTCCGTTTGCAGGAGCTACACCATCCATTCGTATGAAATCCCTGGCCGTTGAACTGTTGTTGAATGTGCTGTTCGTCAGTTTAAGGTCTGCCAAATAGGTATTTCTGAAATCGATGAAATCACCTCCACTTGTTTCAATATTATTAACAATCGTGTTGTTAACCACCACCGATTGCACGGTTGTTGCCGATGCATTACCTGCAATAAAGGAACGGGTGAAGTCATGTACATAACACCCATCAATTACGAGGGTTCCGAATGTTACGCTGTTGGTATTGTAGCGAAAGGCATCGTTTAAGGTGCCATCACCCGAAATATCAACATCTTTTATCTCAATACTAGATGCTCCGTCTGTTAGCGAGAATTGAACATGTATTTTTGGTTTATCAAATGGATAGAGTCCGCGAAGGGTAATTGATTTGTTAATTACAATTAGCCCGGTAAACACCGTGTAGTCACCCGGATAGAGCACCAACACTTCGCCAGGTGTTGCCGCTGCAATTACAGCACTAAGGTCATCCTCCGGATAAACCCGGAACGCATCGCCCACATCAATAAGCGTAGTAAAGGTTAGCGTACCCCTGGATTTTGTTTCTCGCATTAGCGAAATCGTATAGTGCGTGTCGCCCGTTAATCCGGTAACAGTTGCCATACCAGCGGCTTTTTCCCCTACCGAGATGTTACGCGTAATGTTTCCGGGATTAATCAACAGGTGAGTGACATCACTACCAGCAGGCCATCTTACTGTTGCTTCTGTGGCATCAATATCACCATCCTGAATAGGAAGAAAAATATTTTCCTGTGCTGTTACGATGGTAACCGCAGCCCATTTGGAGTTACCAACGCCTGCGCTAACCGCTTTTACGCGTGCGGAATAACGGGTATCACCATCAAATGTTCGCTGGTACGGAAGTTCTTCTGCTGTTACTTCATCGGTAAAAATGATTGTATTAAACTGAAGACTATCCTCACTAAACTCCACCACGTAATGATCTACATCGTCACGTAAGTTCCATGTTAACTCAATGGTGGTTAAGTTTCTTATCCTGGCTTCCAGTCGGGTGGGTGTCAACGCACGACTGAGTTCCAAATCGGTAATCAACGGATCGATGTTATCATCGCACGCTACAAAATTGAGTGCGACCAATCCGGTAAGCAAAATTATTCCCAAATACTTTTTCATAGCGCTCAAATTATCAGTAACCATAATCGTTTTTCAGTTTACCATTGCTGCCATCCAGAAATACCTGCCAGATAGGCCAGAATTGTTTTGTATTCGGATCGTTCGTATAAAGACTATTGATTTTAGCATCATTCAGGTTTCCCCATGTTTTTTGTGTCCAGCCAACCGGTGGTGTTGTTTCACCGCGATTAAGGCCATAAATCATCAATGACTCATCATCCGCGGCCAACTGGTAGTATAACGATGCCGGTACATCAGCATATTGCCCTGTTCGGTTGCGAAGTGCAAGCATCCTGGCTTTGGCCTCATCCATTTTTTCTGTCAGCTTATTCCAGCGGATAAGTGCCTGTTTACGTTCGAACTCACCTGTAAATTCAAATTTATGTTCATCCATAATTGCGTTGAATACGGCTTCTTTTGAGCCCAGTGCATCAACATAAGCATCTACTTTGGCTGCATGTTCAGCAGCCGGGAAAGCTCTTCTGCGTATTTCCTTCAAATAATTTTTAGCCGTTCCCTGATCACCTAATTCGTTGGCGGCCTCAGCTGCCATGAGTAAAACTTCGGCATACCGCATGTACATTTTATTTACACCATCATCGTTGGTAGAGGTCACGAAGCGGCTCATCCATTCGTAGCGATATTTTCCAAAGTACCACGTATTCAGATCAACCAGTTCCTGCCTGGCCCATCCATTCACTGCATTTCCATAGCGGTATGGAACGCATGTAACGTCACGTCTTGTATCCTTTTCATCATAGTCGTAAAATACGTGAGGTAAGGGGCCTGCCTGTCCGCCCCGATTTGCTCCATTGGCATGATGCTGGTTGTTGGTGTTGTGTCTAACCGCAAAGGTGAAAAGCATACGGCCGCGTCCATCAGCAAAAGGAATTTCCCAAAGGGATTCACCGCCAGCAGCAACATTATCCTGGTTATACTTTTTCCACAACGTTTCAAAAGAATTTTCGAGGCGGGCTTTACCACTCTCAATTACATCTCTGCACTCATTTAATGCCAGGGTGTATAACTCTTGCGTGGAGTAACCGGGGATTTCACCTCTTCGTATTCCATCAGGGTATTGCGAATAGCCAGCAGCCACCAATGCTAAACGGGCACGTAGCCCCTTCACAAAAGCTTTGTTCACATTTTCAACAGTAGTAGTAGAAGGCGTTTCATTTGGCCAGGGAGCCAACGCGGCTGCTTCACCCAGGTCATCGAGTAATTGCTTGTAAATTAAATCACGGTTAGATTTTTCGATATACACCGTTTCAGCGGTGATCGGTTCAAACCGGGCAGGTACATCACCCCAGGCTTTGAGCAAATCGGCATAATACACTGCGCGCAGTGTAAGGGCTTCAGCCAATAGCTCACCCATTTGCGCATTGGTCTGCGGATTTCCATAGGTTCTTATTCCCCGAATACACAAGTTGGCCCGTTCAATACCGGAGTACATCATGGCCCATGCATTATTCTCAGTATTCATCTGACTATTGTTAGGTTTGGCATTGTAAACGGCCAGATCAGAGTTATCGCCCACGGTTTGTGAAGAGTTATACCACTCCACATCGGTATTCATACCATACCACGGAAGAAAGCGCCCCCGGTAGGAGTTGGTTTCAGCAAAAGGTACCTTAATTCCATTCACTGCACCTCTGGCCAGGCCAGGGGTAGAAAATATAATGGATTCATCAAGCGAAGACTTGGTTGGCGCTTCAAGAAAGTCATTGCACGCGGTAAGTATGCTCGCTAAAATTAGTACGGTTATTAATCTCGTTTTCATATTTTAATGCTCGCTGGCTTTAAAAATTAAAGTTTAAACCAAACACAATCTGCCGGCTTCGCGGGTAAGCCGAATAATCGACACCTGGTGTATAAGGGGTTCTTCTGCGGGTAGATACTTCCGGATCAAATCCGCTGTAATTTGAAATCAGAAACACATTGTATCCGGTAGCATAGAATCTCATGTTTCTTAGCTTAACACGGGATGCAAGCCCTGCAGGCAATGTGTAGCCCAGTGTGAGCGTGTTTAATCGAAGGAATGAACCATCTTCAACAGCCCAATCGCTAAACACAAACCGATTCATATAAGGCGACCACATGGTGGTGTTAGCATTTAAGGCGGCCAGTTCGGTAGGGTCATTTACAAGCTGACCCGCAGCGTTAATATTGGTCCATCGCTGGCCTTCAGCCATGATATCAATGAGGTTACGGTATTGCGTGTTGGGGTTAGCTGTTGTAAACTCTATCTTATTTGCATTATACACATCATTTCCGTAGCTATAATTAAATGCCGCAGTAAGATCAAAGCCATAGGCATAACCATTTATCACAAAACCACCGGAGTGTTTCGGTAAAAAACTTCCGATTACGCGTTGGTCATCAAGGTTAACCACGCCATTACCATCCATATCCTTTAACTTCATCATACCCGGGCGCGCGTTGTTCAATCCTGGTCCTACAATTCCTGAAGCATCGGCAACACCGGCTTTCAGTATCCACCTGCCTGTGGTTTCATCATAACCTTCAAAATCAGAGACTTCATACCGGCCGTCATTCACATACCCAAACATAGCGCCTAACGATCTGCCTACGCGCACATCATAGTCACGACCAATCATAGTCGATGCCCAGTTTGAATTTGTACCTGCTGTAATGGCCTCAAGTTCACCCAGTGATACAATTCGATTTTGGTTAATGTTTGTGTTAAAGGAGAACGTAAGCCCGTAGTCCTTACGGTCAATCGCAACATAGGTAAGTGATAAATCAATTCCTTTATTTTCAGTTTCACCTATGTTACGAAACTGGCTGGCATACCCTGTGCCGGGTGTAGGAAACTCCAGCAGCAAATCCTTTGTGTTGTTTTTATAGTATTCAACAGTGGCGCTGATACGTCCTTTCAAAATACTGAAATCCAAACCAATATTTTGTGTATACGTTGTTTCCCACTTCAGGTCGGGGTTAGCCATGATATTTGATGCCGCCCAAAAATTATCAAACCCGCTCATCCACGTGTTGGTACGCGATTCAAACATGGTAAGCGTTTGACCTACCGGAATGTTGTTGTTGCCGGCAACGCCAAAGCTTGCACGAAGTTTTACATTACTAACCATGTCAGCAATTCCGCGCATAAAATCCTCTTCAGACACTTTCCAGGCACCGGATACGGATGGAAAAAATCCCCAAACGTTATCACCTAAAAATTTACTGGAACCATCCGCACGATAAACGGCCTCAAGTAGGTAACGATTTTTGAAGGAGTAGTTTGCACGGGTAAAGAAAGACAGCAACTTTTCATCGGGATCGAAGTAATTATCTACCGATACGGGTACCCCTTGCGTAGTAAGCCGGAAAGCTTGTTCAGACTTAAAGAAATCGGGGAATCCATGAATCTCCGAGGTCACTCTGTTCACTTCCTTCGTTAAAACTTCATGCCCCACCATAACATTCACCTGATGATCGCTGGGCAGTATATCCTTAAAGTTGTAGCTGAGTGTGTTGGTATTCCTGAGCCGAAATTCCTTCCTGTCTCTCAGGATTACGGCCGGGTGGTTTTGATTTTCGGATGCGGGCCTGTTGGCAACAAAATAGGTTGTTAAGCCATAGAAACGGTTATCCAGGTAATTATAAGTATCAATGCCACCTTCAATTTTCAGCTGCAGGTTATCAATTATATTCCATGAAAAGCTTCCACCGATGTTGAAATTCCTACGTTCCTGGTAACGATTGTTATCGTACGTAGCGGCAATCGGATTTACTAAGTCACCGGCTGTTTGATCATCCGTATCGTTGGCATCGGTGGTGATTCCCGGAATAGGAATAGGCGAATACCCTACACTGTGTTTCAAACGTGAATCGGCAGATGAAACCTCATTTTGTTCATTAGCTCCTCCTCCATTAATTTCAGTATTTGAATACCGTAGTGAAAACCCGATATTGATTTTATTATTTGGCTTATTGTTCAAGCGCACCGTAATATTGTCACGCACGAAATCAGAGCCAATCATAATGGCCTTTTCCTGAAAACGGGCATAATTAATTGAGTAATTAAATTTGTCTGTCCCGCCTCTTACACTAAGGTCATTACTAAAAACCTTTCCTGTTCTACCATAGATTTGACGTTGCCAATCGTTACCGTTCAGGCCAGTATAAAGATCGATGTCCTGATAGGGGCCAAAAAAATTCTCATACGATGTGATGTTGTTCCGCAACATGGCATATTCATACTGCCACTTCACATAGTCTTGAGGGGAAAGTACATCCAGGGTTTTGGCAATTCTTTTAAACCCCGCAAAAGTGTTATAGCTCACTGAAATTTTCCCATCGGTAGTTCCGCCTTTCGTTGTAATAATTACAACACCATTAGCCCCACGTGAACCATAAATGGCGGTTGATGAAGCGTCCTTAAGTACCGTAATCGTTTCAATGTCGGAAGGTGAAATATCTGAAATGCTGTTAACCGGAAAACCGTCAACCATGTACAATGGGTTGTTATCTTGTGATAAGGAAGTTCCACCCCGCACCCGAATATTAATTTCAGCATCCGGTGAACCTTCTGTAGAGGTTACCTGAACACCGGCCAGTCGTCCGGTAAGCGATTCTGCCACCGTAGCCACCGGCATTTTCTTTAAGTCATCACCACCGATAGAGACAATGGAGCCCGTTACATCCGATTTCTTTACAGTACCGTAGCCCACCACAACCACTTCTTCCAACTGCGAGATATCCGGAAGAAGCTCCACATCAAAATTGGTTTGACTGCCGACTACAACTTCCTGTGGAGCCATTCCAACAAAGCTGAACACCAGTGTGGAATTAGTGGATACCGAAATGGAAAATTTTCCATTACTATCCGTAACGGTACCATTTGAAGTACCTTTCTCGGTTACCGACACACCCGGTAGTGTCTCGCCCTCAGATTTTACCACTCCGGATACAGACCTGGTCTGACCGAAGAGTCCGGTTACGCTGATGAGTAGCATCAGCAAAACCAAGATGGGGATCCGATTGAATAATCGTAAAGTTTGATTCATATATTAAAGAGTTAAGATTTGGTTCTTGTTAGCGGAGTTGTCAAACACTTGCCCCATTTTTTATCCGTTTTCAATCGATTTAAAGGAATTTTATGCGCAATCGATTGCATATTAAAAAGTACTTGTATATTTACCAAAAGAAATTTGACTTTTCTGTATATATAATGCCATTCAATTGTATTTAAGGCATTTTCTGAAGCCAGTTTATTGACAATACGAAACTGTCAGTTCCGAGATATTATGATAATATTGCGCAAACGATTACACAACTAGCCTATGAACCCCACTTCTTCGGTCCGGCATGCTATACACACGTCACAAAGCAACCACTTCACCACTAAAGAACTACGGGAAAACTTTCTGATTGAAGATCTTTTTATCCCCGGAAAGGTTACCACGCTCTATACCTTATATGATCGATTTATAGTAGGTAGCGCTCAGCCTACAGGTGGTGCATTGTCGCTGGAGACCCCCGACAATCTCAAAGCCGATTTCTTTCTTCAACGAAGAGAAATCGGCATCATAAACATCGGTGAAACCGGGATCGTGGAAGCTGACGGCCAGCAGTTCATACTCCATAATAAAGAGGCTCTTTACCTGGGTAGAGGAACAAAGCAAGTACAATTCAGTAGTGGTCCTGCTGGAAGTAAACCTCTTTTCTACTTTAACTCAGCCCCTGCCCACCATGCCTATCCCTCTAAAAAGGTTTCCCTGGATCAGGCGGAAACGGTAGAACTTGGCACACAGGAAACTTCCAATCACCGCACCATCCGAAAATTACTGGTGCAAGGCGTTATTGAAACTTGCCAATTGCAAATGGGGCTTACCGAATTAAAACCAGGAAGTGTGTGGAACACCATGCCGCCCCACACCCACGACAGAAGAATGGAAGTATATCTCTATTTCAATATTCCTCAAGGACAGGCTGTTTGTCATTTTATGGGTGAGCCGCAAGAAACCCGGCATATTTGGGTGCAAAACCACCAGGCTGTTATCTCCCCACCGTGGTCAATTCACTCCGGTGCTGGTACGAGTAACTATTCCTTTATATGGGGAATGGCAGGCGAAAATCTTGACTACAGCGATATGGATATCGTGCAACCTGCTAACTTACGATGATGAAGGCACCTGAACTGTTTGATCTGAGCGGTAAACGAGCCCTAATAACCGGGGGCACGCACGGACTGGGCATGGCTATGGCCCATGCGCTGGGTTCAGCAGGTGCTACACTTATCATCAATGGCCATACACCAGATAAACTTGAGAAGGCCATCGCCACGTATAAAAAAGAGGGCTTCGTAACACACGGTTATTTGTTTGATGTAACAAATGAAGTGAATGTTATGGAGTCGGTTCAGCGAATAGAACAAGAAGTTGGGCCGATTGATATCCTGATTAACAATGCCGGCATTATCAAACGTGTGCCGATGCTTGATATGACGGTTGAGGATTTCCGCAGTGTGATTGAGGTAGACCTGGTTGGCCCCTTTATCGTTTCAAAGCATGTTGGCAAATACATGGTGCAGCGTAATGCCGGAAAAATTATAAACATTTGCTCCATGATGAGCGAGTTGGGTAGAAACACGGTCTCCGCTTATGCTGCCGCTAAGGGTGGATTGAAAATGTTAACCAAAAATATGGCCACCGAATTGGCGCGGTTTAACATACAGGTGAATGGAATCGGCCCCGGATATTTTGCTACCGAACAAACAGCGCCCATCCGGGTGGATGGTCATCCATTTAACGACTTTATTATTAACCGAACACCGGCAGGGCGCTGGGGCGTACCGGATGACCTGGCAGGAACAACAATTTTTCTTGCCTCTACTGCCAGCAACTTCGTTAATGGTCAGATAATTTATGTTGATGGTGGTATTTTGGCCACACTTGGTAAACCTGTCAATGAATTATGAAACGAGAACGCGCAACTATTCATGACATCGCAAAAAAACTGGATATAACAGCCTCCACCGTTTCGCGTGCATTAAAAGATCATCCACGCATTAGCGAAGCTACTAAAAAGGCTGTGCTGAAGGCTGCCCAAACTTTAAACTATCAACCAAACCACATAGCTGCTGCCTTGCGTAATGGACGAAGCAAAATTATAGGAATCATCGTGCCCACTGCCGATAGAAGTTTTTTCTCTTCAGTTGTTCGGGGTATTGAAGAAATTGCCAACGCATCAAAATACAATGTGATGATCTGCCAGTCGTACGACAATTACGACAAAGAAGTCGCTACGGTGGAAGCTTTACTGAATGCCCGGGTTGACGGCATTGTTGCCTCCTTTGCTAAGGGCACTGATAATTTCGATCACTTTCTAAAAGTAAGAGATAAAGGTATACCCCTCATTCTGTTCGATCGATCGAACGAAGACCTGGAGGTAAGCAATGTAATTCTGGATGATTACCAGGGTGCTTACAAAGCGGTTACCCATCTTATTAACCAAGGGTGCAAACGTATTGCGCATTTTACCGGAATACGAAAAATCAGTATCTATCGTGAACGCTTACGGGGCTATCGCGAAGCGTTGCAAGACAATGGTATACCCTTTGATGAATCATTAGTGATCGGAAGTAATATGCAATTAGAAGATGGGATAGAAAGCATGAAAAAACTTCTATCATTGGCTTCACCACCCGATGCGGTATTTTCATCGAGTGATTACAGTGCCATGGGGGCCATGCAGGTTTTAAAGGAAAGAAGAATACGTATACCGGAAGATATTGCGCTGGTAGGTTTTGGAAACGAACCTTTCACCTGGTTTTCAGAACCACAACTTACTACTGTTGATCAGCGTAGTAAGGAAATGGGCAATGCCGCGGCTGAAATATTTTTTGAACAAATAGGGGCCGGTAAAAAACCATTCGTCCCAAAGAAAACGGTGTTAAAGCCAGAATTGATTATTCGCAAGTCTTCGTTAAAGAAGGGTTAATCATAATTTTGCATTATGAACACAACAACTAAAGCATCATTCCTGTCTGAGGATTTTTTACTGCAAAATACTTTTGCCAAAACCCTCTATCACGATTACGCCAAAAACCTTCCCATAATTGATTACCACTGCCACTTGCCGCCAAACGAAATTTCCAATAACAGGCAATTTGAAAACATTTCGCAAATATGGCTGGCAGGTGATCACTACAAATGGAGGGCCATGCGCACCCTGGGTATTAAAGAAGAATATATTACCGGTGATGCGCCTGATCGTGAAAAATTCAATCAGTGGGCTTTTACAGTTCCTTATACGGTTCGGAATCCGTTATTCCACTGGACACACCTGGAGCTACAGCGCTATTTTTCCATTAATGATTTACTGAATCCGGATACAGCAGATAAGATTTACTCAGAAGCAACAGAAAAGCTCAAGACGCCTGCATACGCTACCCGTTCGTTGTTACAAAAAATGAATGTTGAGGTGGTGTGCACCACTGACGATCCTGTTGATTCACTCGAATATCACCAGCAAATAAAAAGCGATAAATTCGGTACGCTCATCCTGCCAACGTTCCGGCCCGATAAAGCTTATGCTGTTGAAAATTCTGTCGCATATACCCAATACCTCGCCCAACTTACCCGGGTTACCGGTATTCAAATCAATACCTACACCGATTTACTGGACGCCCTGAAAAACAGAATTGAATTCTTTTCAGCGCAGGGTTGCCAACTTTCCGATCACGGACTTGAGCAACTGTATTTCTTTGACAACCCACCTGCATCCATTGATGCAATCTTTTCGAAGTTAAAAAAACAAGAAACCCTTACCCCTTCGGAAGTTCAGTACTTCAAATACAACACCCTGCTTGAACTTTGTCGCCTTTACCATCAAAAGGGCTGGACACAACAATTCCATTTAGGTGCCCTGCGCAATACCAATACCCGAATGCTCAGCACGCTAGGCCCCGATACTGGTTTTGATTCGATCGGTGATTTTTCACAAGCGGTGGCATTGGCCCGTTTTCTTAACGCACTGGACTCAACCAATCAACTCACCAAAACTATTCTTTACAATTTAAATCCTTCCGATAATGAAGTAATGGGCACCATGATTGGAAATTTCAATGACGGATCAAGCAAAGGAAAAATACAATTCGGATCGGCCTGGTGGTTTCTTGATCAAAAGGATGGAATGGAAAAACAAATCAATGCCTTATCAAACCTTGGTTTGTTAAGTTGTTTTATCGGCATGCTTACCGATTCGCGCAGCTTCCTCTCCTACCCGCGACATGAATATTTCAGAAGAATACTTTGCAACCTGATTGGCAAAGATGTTGAACAGGGTGAGTTACCTGCTGACGAGAAATGGTTGGGTAAAATTGTTTCCGACATCTGCTACTACAACGCAAAAGCTTATTTCAATTTTAATGCTTAATGTTTTCTGATGTTAAAAAAACTAAATCGTGCCACAACCGGTAGTACTCATCAACATCCTGTAAAGGTAGTGCAGTTTGGTGAGGGTAATTTTTTGCGTGCCTTCGTGGATTGGATGGTTGATGTAATGAATGAAAAAACCAATTTCAATGGATCGGTTCAAATCATACAACCCCTGGCCAACGGCTTAGGTGAACTTATAAACAATCAGGATGGCCTGTATCATGTTGTGCTGAATGGAATACAGAATGGAAAAGCCATAACCGAAACCCGGTTAATTACCAGTGTTACCGGGGTTATCAATCCTTATGAAGATTATTCTGTTTTTCTTAAGGTATCTGAGAATCCGGATCTTGAATTTATTGTATCCAATACAACGGAAGCGGGGATAGCCTTTGATAGCAGTGATCAATCAATAGATAATTTACCCAAAAGCTTTCCAGGAAAACTGACTGCGTTACTTGAGCATCGTTTTCAATTCTTTAAAGGCCAACATGATAAAGCACTCACGATTATACCCTGTGAACTCATTGATAAAAATGGTGATGAGCTGAGAAAAACCATTCTTCAATACGCTGAACACTGGCAACTTTCTTCAGCTTTTAAGCAATGGATTACCGAACACACCACCTTCTGCAATACCCTGGTAGACAGAATTGTACCGGGTTACCCGAGAGAAACCATTAACACCATTCAAGATCAGACAGGTTTTGAAGATAAGCTGGTGGTTATGGCCGAACCCTTTCACCTTTGGGTAATTGAAGGACCTGCCGCTTTAAAGGATAAATTTCCTGCCGATAAAGCCGGGCTCGATGTAAAATTTGTGACGGATCAGTCACCCTACCGTACCCGAAAAGTAAGGATATTAAATGGAGCACATACGGCCATGGTGCCGGTTGCTTACCTGCACGGGCTGCGTACCGTTCAAGAATCTGTGGAAAATAATTTTACCGGTGAATTCATTCGAGCGGTAATCTATGAGGAGATTATCCCTACACTTGATTTACCCAAAGAAGAACTCGATGATTTTGCAGCGAGCGTATTGGAGCGATTTAAGAATCCATTTATCCGCCATGAACTGGCATCCATTGCATTAAACTCAATCTCGAAATTTAAAGTACGTGTGCTTCCATCCTTACTTCAATACATTGAACGGACCGGCAAAATACCGAACAGGCTGGCATATTCTTTTGCAGCCATGATCAGGTTTTATAATGGAAGCTGGAAAGGAGTAGAACTGCCCGTGAAAGACACGCCTGAAGTTCTTGGTCATTTCGCAAAAGCATGGAACCAGTCCACACTTGAAAAAACAGTTAATCGTATTCTTTCTAACATATCCCTGTGGGACATGGACCTATCCACCATTGATGGGCTTGGGTCAACCATTTCAAAATACCTGGCTGAAATCGATAAAGCCGAAAAAAAGGATGAGGCACTGACGATTTTATAAACCAGAACTACTGAATGTCGTTGATTAAAACACCTCCTGCACCTGACATACATTAATTTCTTCTTCACGATTCCCTTTTGGCGTAGGGTATAAAATTTTGTTACTGCTGTAATCAATGGTCATTTTATTGCGCGACAACACATCAGCCCCAAGAATGCCAACAATAGTTATTTTATCATGAGCCTTTATAGTTGAAAGCAACCGGTATAAGTCTTGCGCCTTGGGCCTTTGCTTTATCGTAAGATCGCCCAGTTTCAGGCTACAGCCATAAGTTTCCAACAGTTCGGTTGAGCCTCCAAGGCCGGTCATGTCCATTTTATCTTGCCGCGCGATCTCAAACCCAAAGTAAGATGCTTTGGCAGCATGGACAATGGTAATGGATGCGCCCGTATCAACGATCATCCAGGCCGGCTTTCCGTTAATCTGTACTTTTACAATTGGTATTTTTCCATTTAAAGTTTGAAAGGGAAGTGCGCTATAGTTGGAATCTCCATGTACACGTTGTGCCGGGGTTGGGTAATAACCAAACACCAACAACAGGATCATCAACCATTTGGCAAATGAATCCTTAACTTCACCTGCACGAACTGATCTTTCAATGCATTGCACCATAACATCATTTATTAGCGCCTTAAAAAAGCAAACTTCTAAATTGCTATGCTGTGGTATTAGATTAACGCTAACCCTGTAAGGACATACTACATGAAAATTTCAAAAAGGAATATTTCGGCAGGCAAATGCTTTTCGTAGGGTGATTTTGTTGTTTGTCTAAGAAAGTTGAATCAATCGGTATCTTTTCCTGATCTTCATCGTAAAAAAAGAAATAATGAGGGACGACAGCACCGTACTAGACCTAAGGCTTGAAAAGTTCAGGATTGTATTTCATGTTTTGTTTTGGCTTGGGGTTGTTGCCTATGAAGGATTAGTGTGGGGCTTGGTGGATGGCCAGTACGGCCAGCGACTGCTGAGCTCGCTGGTTGATCTGCCTGTGAAAATCAGCGCAGCATATTTCACATTGTACATATTGGTTGATCGGTTCCTCATTAAAAAGAAGTACACCGCCTTCCTGATTCTGTTATTTACCTCCATGCTTGGATTTGGGGTATTGTCGCGCATACTGGCTTACTACATCATCTACCCCATGTTTTATCCTGATGCCACGGCCGTTCCATTGTTTTACCTGCCTAAAATATTGATTATGATTTTTTCCATTTATTCCCTGGTCGGTATAATTACTTCATTCCACCTGATCCGTCATTGGTACAGGAACCAACAAGCTGCACAGGAATTTGAGCGTTCACGTCAGGCTTTGGAAAATGAAATGCTGGAGGCCAAATTGAAGTTTTTAAAGTCTCAAATCAATCCTCATTTTTTGTTTAACACCCTCAATAACCTGTATGTGCTTGCGTTGGATCAATCCACGCGTACTCCTGAAGTGATCCATCGCCTGTCAGAATTAACGAGTTATATGCTTCACGAAGGAAACCACAAACTGGTAAGCCTGGAGCAGGAGTTGCACTACATCCAAAATTACATGGAGTTGGAACGAATACGGTACGACTCTACGGTAGATATAGCGTTAACCATTCATGGCAATATTTCAGGTATACAGATTGCACCCCTTTTATTGTTACCCTTTGTTGAAAATGCGTTCAAACACGGATTAAGTTCAGGACTTAGTGGAGGGTGGCTGCGCCTTGATATCTACTATTCAGCCGGGTGGTTGACGGTTAAGGTAGAAAACAGTAAAACTGATTCAGTAAAAAAATACTTACCAAAATCGGGGATTGGGCTACAGAATGTTCGTAGCCGTTTGGATTTAATTTATACCGATTGTTATTCACTAAACATCGTTAATGAACGACAACTGCATTCGGTAATACTAAAGATTAACGTAGGCGAACCACAAACAATAACCGTTGCTGAAGAACAAACTCAAGCTACCTATGAAATGCCTGATTATTGACGATGAGCCATTAGCCCGCGTGTTGTTGGAGAAATATATTAATCGTGTAGAAGGGCTTTCACTGGTTAAAAGTTTTCCGAATGCTGTTGAAGCATTTTCATTTTTACAGCATACACCGGTAGACTTACTTCTATTGGATATCCAAATGCCCCAAATAACAGGGCTTGAACTGATCAGTTCGTTAAAACAAAAACCGAGGGTAATATTTACCACGGCTTACCGCGATTTTGCATACGAAGCATACGATTTGGATGCGGTTGACTATTTATTGAAACCCATTTCATTCGACAGGTTTTTGCGGAGCATCAGTAAGGTGTATCAGCTTTCCCAACCTCCAGCAAAGGTACCCGAGCAACCTGAAACCTTAAATGCTCACAACAGCGCTTACATTTATTTAAAAGATGGACGCACCATGGTAAAGGTTTTGTTGCACGATATTATTTACATAGAAAGCTTGCGCGATTACATTCGTGTAAAAACAACCGGAAAACCAGTAGTATCTTACCAGAAAATAGGACACATGGAGAATAAGTTACCCGCAAAGCAATTCCTGCGTGTACACCGATCGTACATTATTTCGCTCGAAAAAGTCACTTCTTACACCATGAACCATGTACGGCTTAATGAATTTGAAATACCGATAGGAAGGCTATATAAAAACGAAGCCCTGAAAGTACTTAACAGGAATAACTACCTGGCCGATACCGTGTAATTACGCGTTAAAAATGGCGGAGAGACAGGGATTCGAACCCTGGATCCACTTACGCGGATAACGGTTTTCGAGACCGTCCCATTCAACCACTCTGGCATCTCTCCTTTGGTTTTCTCAGCACTTAAAGTTAGCTTCACAAATCCAATTCAAAAGTAAAATCCACTATGAAACGTAAAGCAACAGCCGTTTGGCAAGGTTCCGGTAAAGAAGGCAACGGTCATTTGAGCACACAAAGTACCGTATTAAACAAAACGCAATATTCCTTCAGCTCACGCTTCGAAGAAGGTATTGGTACAAACCCCGAAGAACTCATCGCTGCGGCTCATGCAGGCTGCTTTACCATGAAGTTAAGTTTTGTATTGGGCGAGGCCGGATTCAAACCCAACGAATTATCAACCACCTGCACCATTACACTGGAAAACGGGGCTGTAACAAACTCAGACCTGGTGCTGAAGGCTAACGTTCCCGGCATTTCAAAGGAAAAATTTGATGAGTGTGCGGAGAATGCAAAGGCCAATTGCCCCATTTCGAAATTGCTGAACACAACTATTTCCTTAACAGCATCATTAACCTGATCCGTTAAAGATAAGGCACTATTCGAACCGAAGCGATTCAATAGGATCGAGTTTGGAAGCTTTATGTGCAGGGTAATAACCTGCCAGTAATCCAACCAAAACACAAACAAAAAGCCCGAAGAAAATCCACACCCATGGAATAATGTAGCTTTCCATGCCTAAAAAGCGCGCACCCAGGTTGCCGATACCAATACCCAACAACACACCTAACGCGCCACCCAACAGGCACACCACGATAGCTTCGGTTACAAACTGCTGGCGGATGCGCAGGGGCGTTGCCCCCAATGCTTTGCGTACGCCAATTTCACGCGTACGTTCTGTTACCGAAACCAACATAATATTCATGAGCGCTATCGATGAGCCCAATAATGTTACAAAGCCAATTAAAAAACCGGCCGTGCGTACATAGCCGGCTAACTGAGCGGTTCGCTCAGCCAACGATACACTGCGCTCCAACTGGAAGGAATTTTCGTTACCCACATGGTCTTGCCGGATTCTGCGCATAACACCGGTAGCTTCGCCCATGGCATCATCAACATTGTTAATATCCTCTACCCCTACTGTTAAACGATACCATAAGCTTCGTCCTTTCGCCATCTGATTGGCCACACGAATAGGTACGATAACCATGTTATCAAAATTACCTTCAAAGGATTGTCCCTTTTCGATAATTACACCAATCACTTTAAACTGCCCACCGAGAAAGGATATCTTCTCACCGATCGGATTTTCATTTTCTTTGAATAAGGTGGTAAATATTTTGTGCCCGATAATTACCACCTGCGTTCCATACTCAATCTCAATCGGAGAAAAATTTCTGCCTTGCTTTATGTCAAGCCCCTTAATGGTTACGTAGTTTTCATTTGCCCCCAAAACTGTAACATTGGGATTCGTCTTATTCGACAAACGCTTCACCTCTGCTATTTGGGTTAAATTAGCCGATAAACTTACTGTAGCCGGAAAATTGTATTGATTAGTAAAGCGAATTACCTCGTTAAATTTAAGATTTGGGTATAGTTTTTCAGTTACACCTTGTGTGCTCCCTCCGCGGTTGGTTTTAGAAGTAATGTCGAACGTATTTGCGCCAAGGGAAGAAAGACTGCTGTTAATGGACTTCTCAACACCATCCACAGCTGTTAGCGCTCCTACAAGGGCAGTTATTCCAATGGCTACAATGAGTGCGGTTAACACAGACCTGAGCAGGTTAGCCTGCACCGACCGTAAACCCTCCCGCATATTTTCTATTACGTTCATAAACTGTTTTAATACATCAATACGTTGATCAATACGGGCTAAATGTTACACACATGCCTGCTTTTTTATTTTTTGAGGCACTTTTTACAAAAAGACCTAAATTTGATAGCAGTAATAAACGTAAAACTACATGTATTGGGTTATGGATAAGATGCGGGGTATAATTTTAGTTGGATTATTACTGGTTGGCAGCCTGGTGAAGGCCAATTACCTGTTCATTCCAATGGATGATCGGCAATCCAACCATTTAAAGGCGTATGGTATTGCCTATTGGATTTTGCGAAGCGAAACAGAAGTTGACTGGTTGCTCAATTACGGGGGTGGCAGTTTTATGGTAAAATTTCACCCGGCTATCCAAAATGAGTTGATCATACGGGGCGTAAGTTTCGATGTAATCTCAGATGCGCAGGCCAACCAGATCATCAGCGAAATTGCAAGCCCTGCCGTGAACTACGACATTATGAAGTTGGAAAAGTATCCGCGCATAGCGGTGTATTCGCCAAAAACCGCACAACCGTGGGACGATGCCGTTACTCTTGTTCTTACCTATGCCGAAATACCCTATGACGTTGTATATGATGACGAAATACTAGCCGGTGTTTTACCCAAATACGATTGGCTTCACCTTCACCATGAAGATTTTACAGGACAGTATGGAAAATTCTATGGCTCATTCTCCAATATGCCCTGGTACATTGAAGCGCAACGCGATGCTGAAGAAACAGCGCGCAGAAACGGTTTTCATAAAGTATCACAATTAAAACTGGCCGTAGCCAAACGGATAAAAGAGTTTGTTGCCGGTGGTGGTTTTATGTTTGCCATGTGTTCAGCCACCGACAGTTACGACATAGCGCTGGCCGCTGAAGGCGTTGACATCTGCGAACGCATGTTCGATGGCGATCCGGCTGATCCGCAGGCGCAGGAAAAAATCGACTTTGAAAAAACATTAGCCTTCACCGATTTTAAACTGGTACGCGATCCGTACCAATATGAATTTTCCTCAATTGACAACCCGCCAAATGAACGCGGACTTCGCCAGGCAAACGATTATTTTTCGCTCTTTGAATTTTCGGCCAAGTGGGATCCCATCCCCACTATGCTAACGCAAAATCATTCGCGGGTGATTAAGGGATTCTTCGGACAGACTACCGGATTTAAAAAGAATCTGATTAAACCTGAGGCAGTTATTATGGCGGAGAATAAAGACATCAAGGAAGTCAAATACCTGCATGGTGTTCTTGGCAAAGGTTTTTGGACATTTTATGGCGGACACGATCCGGAAGATTACCAACACCAGGTTGGTGAGGAGCATACAGATCTTAATCAGCATCCCAATTCACCCGGCTACAGGCTGATTTTAAATAATGTTCTGTTTCCGGCTGCGAAAAAGAAAAAGCAGAAAACATGATGCAGGTCAATGCATCCGGTCTCCTCTAACTTTTAAATTAGCCATGATACCGGCTTCAGCTTCCAGCAGTTCCCGCCAACGCAACGCTACGTCATCAGCAGGCATGTATTCCTTAGCCAATTGCAAAAAATTTTTATAGTGTCCGGCTTCTGAAACCATCAGTTCATAATAAAACTTTGAGAGTTCAGGATCAGCGATATTTTTCCAGAGCATTTTAAACCGCTCAGCGCTGCGCGCTTCAATAAGTGCATTCATCAAAAGTTTCTCTACCAGTTGTTGCTCCCGGCTTCCTCCGCTTTTTAAAACTTTATTCAACGCTTCTACATACTCATCCTTGCGCTGTCTGCCAAGTTTGTAGCCACGCTTTTTTAATTCTACAATTACGCGTTCAAAATGCCCCCATTCTTCGGCCACTACTGGCGTTAACATTTCCACCAGCTTTTCCTTTTCAGGATACAAAACGATTAAAGAAATACAGGCTGAGGCCGCTTTTTGTTCACAGTACGCATGATCCACTAAAATATCTTCAATGTTCTTTTCAGCGATATTAACCCACCGCGGATCGGTTGGCAGTTCAAGCCCGAGGGTAAATTTATCCTTCATACAACTTTTCGAATTTTATGCAGTAGCAAAACCTAATCAAAAAACGACCAATCAAATCCAAAGTCGAATACATTTACCACACCCGGATAAAAAGGCGTGGGTACGTTTCCAAATGAGCTGAAAGCTTTCAACACATTATTATATTTAAAAAACACCCTGCCACGAATAATTTTTGCATTTAAAAATACATCCATAAGCGGAAAAGAGGGGCTCTTGAAATTTTGCTGTGTATGATACTGTTGCACCACAGGATCATAGCCATAAGCGTAATAGGCCGACTTCCAATGAAGATCAACTCCCACCTGAAAATCAAAGTTACCATGAAACCAAATGTTGGCGTATGCCAGTTGGGCATTCACAAAAAATTCGGGCAATTGAATGGCATTGTCTGCATTTTCTAAAATCTTTGCGTAGATCACCTGACTGCTTAGTGTAGTGTTTTTAAAAGGATTAACCCGCACCGATAATTCAGGCAGGGCGAGGGTTTGAAATCCTGAAGACTGAACAGGCAGTACCGTTTGGTCAATACCAAAATCTCCCTGCTTAAAGAAAACATAATTTCTATACGTAGCAAGCCGAATGCCCGGATACAGCGAAAGCCAATTGGATTCATAAATCAAATTACCACGCAGCTCACTAGATTCAACCGGGCTAAAATAATTCAACCAAACATCATGGCTCCCCCGGTAAGCTTGTTGCAAAAAGGTGGGGCTGGCTACCGATCGCTTTAAAGATGCAGAAAACCATTTGGTTTTAATTGAACCTTCTACCCGGTAGCGGCTATCCAGCATGGACTCCAGCAAGCCGCGAACTTCAATGAGGGAGTCAAGTTGCAAGGCCATTCTTCCTCCCACATAGAATTCACTCCCCTTTGTAGGGATATAAAAATCATCCTGAATGAAGTACCTATACTCCATATTATAATTTCGCAGGGCCACATAACCATTGTAAAACAACTTCAGCAGATTTCCTTTTATACCCCCTTCATTGCGAAGGGTATTAAATTTTACCTGGTCGCGGGTAAGGGCACTGTCGATAATAACCGCATCAAAAAAATTCGCGAAGGGTTCAGTAGAAAAATCATCATAAAACCGATGTCTTCTTCGGTCGCTATCAAACCGATGATAGACCTGCAGTGCTTCGCCTACTTTATACTGATGATACAGATGGTAATTTCTTCTAAGCACATTACTTTCTGCATTGATCAACCAGGGCTGGGCATTTTCTTCAAACAAATCAGCCAGAACAAATTCATCATCCGTTCTAACTCCGCCATACTCAAAAACCCGGTGATACATGCGCTTAAAACCAAGCAACGCTGTGTAGGAACTATCCTTATTATGATAGCTCATAAAGAGATCATACGATTCGCTTCGCGCATTTCGGTCACCCTTTCCCTGGCGCTGAATTTGCTTATCAATAAAAATTCCGTTGTAATTAAACCCGAAGTTCCAACGCGGATTAATATTACGGGCATAGCGAATGTTGGTGAGTGATCTTCCGTTGCCCCCCAGCAGTACATTCAAATTGGAATACGGTGAACGGGTGTTGTAATATTTTGGTGCATTGGCATCCCAGTAAACATCATAGGCATCAAACCCTGAAGTAACACCAATGGCAGCAGGTACCTCGTTGTAGATTGGCCGCATGGCGGTTCCAATATTTCCCAAATCCTGAAATAAATTATCAAATCGATTTACAAAAGAGAACCGGTGAAAATTACGGATCACGGTATCAATCGGATAAGAAATCCACCGGTTGAAGAAAATATCCTCCTCATAAAAAACCCGGGATGTTGTTGGACCGTAAACCTGTTTGGTACTGTCATCGATAATAGACGATCGCGTGCGGGTTTCACGCTCTTCTTCCTGCGCATAAAGTGAAGAGCTGACGAGCACTGCAACAACAAAAAGGATACGTCTTGAAAAAATCACCTGCAAAGATAGACGGGGTAATGAATAACTGATCAACGTTTTAGCCACGGCTTACAAAATCGCGTACAAGCACATCAAAATCCTTACCATTTCCGATAAACTTCATTTCAATGGGTAAATAAAAAACAGGTAACCGGGCAGTAATTTCCCTTAACTCACCACTTTCCAGTTTTACTTTATCTTTCTCCGTGGTTAGTATACAAATCTGACCCTCCTTTTCGTGACCTATTAACTTTTCCAATTCCAGTAAATCGTTTTTAGTATAGAAATAATGATCGCGGTATTCCAGATGTCTGATCAGGGTAAAATTCTTCTCTACATATTCTTTGAGTGGAGCGGCAAGCGCAATACCCGAAAGTAAAATCACCCGGTTAACAAAAGGCTTCTGGTTATTCATTACGGGTTGTGGTTCACCATACCGGATGGTTGCAAAGAAAACAGGTTTATTGCTAAACTTATGAACCTCGTGCATCATCTTCATCATGTCATTTTCGCTGAGGTTTGCCGGACATTTGGTAATGATGATGGCGTCCGCCCGTTTTGCCCCTTCCGGCCCCTCCCGCAACCGGCCCAACGGCATTACATGATCCGCATAAAAGGGATTACTATATTCGGAGAGCAGTATTGAAAATCCGGGAATTACCCTTCGGTGCTGAAACGCATCGTCCAGTAAAACAACCTGAACATCCGGTTGCTGATCAAGAATATGGGGAATGGAAAATGTGCGATCTTCACCCACAGCAACAATTACCGAATTGCCGTATTTTCTAACCAACTGAAAGGGCTCATCGCCAAGCGTTTTTGCTGTATCATTATTTGTTGCCAGCCGAAAGCCTTTAGTCTTTCTTCCATACCCGCGACTTAAGGTGGCCAGCTTATGCGATCCGCCAAGCAGACGTATTAAATACTCCACCATGGGGGTTTTACCCGTACCACCCACCGCCAGGTTTCCCACACCAATTACCGGAATAGCAAATGACACCGAAGGTTTAAGCTTAAGATCATACAGCCGGTTACGGATGTTCATCACCACATCGTAGATAACCGCCAGTGGCCAAAGCAAAAGCTTCAAAACAGCCATGAATAGTGTAGCTTTGTTAGTTAAAAATCAAAAGTACGATTAACTCAGTGATTCATGAAAGTATCTGATGTTACCCACTACCTGGAATCCATGGCGCCCCGCTCCTACCAGGAGTCGTATGACAACTCCGGTCTATTAACGGGTAGCCCCGATCAGGCCGTTAAGGGAATACTGGTTTCGTTAGATTGTGTAGAGACGGTTGTGGATGAAGCTATTAAGCTCAACTGTAACCTGATCGTAGCCCATCATCCGATCATCTTTAAAGGACTGAAGAAATTGACCGGCAGTAACTACGTGGAGCGAACTATAATCAAGGCTATAAAAAATGATATCGCCATTTACGCCATCCACACCAACCTGGATAATGTACATACGGGCGTAAACAAAAAAATTGCGGAGAAAATTGGTTTGCAAAACCTGAAAATACTCGCCCCAAAACCCAATACCCTTTCCAAACTGGTAACCTTTATTCCACTTACCAATAGTGAAGCCGTGCTTGCTGAACTCTACAAAGCAGGTGCAGGGCAAATCGGGAATTACAAAAATTGCAGCTTTCAGGTAACAGGCACCGGTACCTTTATGCCCAACGATCAGGCGAACCCGCACATAGGAAAAGTTCATCAGCAGGAATTGGTAAATGAAGTACGGGCTGAAGTTATTTTTCCATCACACCTGGAAGCCCGGATTATTCAAACCCTGAAAAAAGCTCACCCGTACGAGGAAGTGGCCTATTATATTTCAACGCTGAATAATGAAAATCAAGAGGTAGGCTCGGGTATGGTGGGTGAGTTGGAGACTGAAATGGAACCTACCGTATTTCTGAGACATCTTAAAAAAAGCATGGACCTGAAGGTAATCCGCCATACCCCAATACTGGAAAAACCCATTCGTAAGGTGGCTTTATGCGGTGGGTCGGGTAGCTTTCTGCTTCCAGCCGCCATTCGTTCAGGAGCCCAGGTGTTTATTACCGCAGATTTCAAATACCATGAGTTCTTTGATGCTGATAATCAGATCATTATAGCAGATATTGGACACTATGAAAGTGAGGTTTTTACGAAAGATTTACTTACCGATATTTTGAAAGAAAAATTTCCTACTTTTGCAGTCAATTTTTCCGGAACTAGCACGAATCCAGTACGTTATCTTATAGATTAAAATACTAAATGGAAACTCAGACCGTAGCACAGAAACTCGAAGCACTTGTTAAACTGCAAACCATCGACAGCAAATTAGACGAACTGATAAAATTAAGAGGCGATCTGCCCGATGAAGTGCAGGATCTTGAAGATGAAATGACCGGGTACAACACCCGCCTTCAACGCCACGAAAACGAGTTGAAGGAAATCGAAGAGGGCATTAAAAAAAGCAAAGAAGGCATTAAGGAAGCTGAAAAGCTTATCAAAAAGTATAACGAACAGCAGAAAAACGTTCGTAACAACCGCGAGTTCGATGCCATCACCAAAGAAGTTGAGCTTCAGGAACTCGAAATCCAGATATGCGAAAAGCGCATTAAAGAAGGCAAAGACTTAACGCAGGCGAAAAAGGATGAAATAGCCAAAACTGAAGCCTTGATTGCCGAGCGTGGCGAACACCTGGATATTAAAAAGAAAGAACTGGATGGAATTTTGGCCGAAAGCCAGGAAGAAGAAAAAAGATTGCTGGCCGAACGCGAAAAGGCTGTTAAAAAAATTGAAGACAAGGCACTTCTAAAATACTACGAACGCTTACGCGGAAGCCTTACCAATGGCCTGGCTGTTGTGCGTGTAGTACGTGGCGCGGCAGAAGGATGTAACATTGTTATCCCCCCTCAAAAAATCGCTGAAATCCGCGAGAAGAAAAAAATTGTTATTGATGAGCATTCCGGTCGTATCTTAGCTGATGTGGACATGGATTCACTGGATGACAGTGATAAACCTAAAAAGGCTGGCGCCCCTGCAACGCCTGTCCGCAGAAGAAAAGCGGTTGGATAAACTCACTCCGATATCATTCAAGAAGGCAGGCCTGTTGACCTGCCTTTTTTTATGGGCATGCTCAGGCCTTTATGCCCGGCAACAGCAAGGGTTGGGTCAGGAGCCCTACAAAAAGGCCTATGATCTTTGTCTCAACCTAATGCTTGATGAAAGTCGGACACTTTTGCATTCACCGACAACCCCTGAGGCCATTTACATTAGTTCGTTAGCCGATATTCTGGAATTACTGATAACGGAAGACGCCACCCGCTTTAGCGAACTGGAAAAGCAGTATGAAAAACGCATTGAGATATTAAAAAAAATAAGCCCGGCAACGAATAAAAGTCTTTTTACTCTTGCTGAACTTCGCTTACAATGGGCTTTTGTTTACCTTAAGTTTGGGCACGACTTCACAGCGGCCTGGAACATCCGCCAAGCCCACATCCTCACCCAGGAATGCCAGCGAAAATTTCCTGAGTTTCTTCCCATTCAAAAAACTTCCGGTGTACTGGAAGTGATGTTGGGCTCTGTGCCCGAAAAATATCAATGGGTATTAAATATGTTGGGGATGAAAGGATCAGTAGAAACCGGTCTCGCTCAACTTAGGATGGTCCAACAAAGTGAAGCATCCCTATCCTTTGAAACCAATCTGCTCTATCATTTGATTGAAGGATTCGTGCTGCAGCAAACCGATTCAGCGCTGGTGGCGCTGGAACTTCTTCATCGTCAAAATCCTGAAAATAAATTGGTGATGTTTCTGGGCGCATCGCTAGCCATAAAAAATTCATCAAGCGAAATGGCCATGATCATACTGGAGAAATTAAAAAGTCGGTTTGGCGGACTTACCATTTTCTATGCCGATTACCTGTTGGGCGAAGTATACCTGCATCAGGGTAATTACCAGAAATCCATTCAGGCATACCGAAGTTTTATTCAAACCTATAAAGGAAGTAACTACATTAAAGATGCCTATTATAAAATAGGCATTGGGTATTGGCTGCTCAACCTGCCCGACCAGGCGCAGATCAATTTTGACCTCGCCAGAAAAAATGGAAAAGAAGCTACGGAAGCCGACAAGTATGCCGCGCGAAGTCTGACTGAGCATGATTTTTCCAACATAAAATTAACCAAAGCCCGATATAGCACGGATGGCGGCTATTATGACGAGGCGATACGGTTGTTGAAATCCATTAAAAAAGAAGAGCTATCATCAACGCGAGACCTGACCGAATACAATTATCGGTTTGCGCGATTGCACCATAAACTCAATCAGCTAACCGAGGCGAAGAAATTTTACTTACAAACCATTGATTTAGCCGGTAGCGAAGGTTGGTATTTCGCTCCGAATGCATGCCTGCAACTGGGCTATATTTTCAGGGATGAGGGTAATGTTACCTATGCCCAAAAATACTTTACCCAGGCGATGAGCTATAAAAAGCATGCCTACAAAAACAGTATTGATAGTAAGGCTAAGTCAGCGTTGGCACAATTAAAAAAAACAAAATAACGACTACGCTACTGAAAGCTCCCGCTTTAGCTGTGCCAAATGAGCCGTATCGTTGTAACGCTCAACAGAGAACATAGATCCGGTATAGTTCAATAAATACAAACACGAGTTTTCGTGTTCGAACATATCCATGCTTCGTAGCGGATAATTCAACAGGTGGCACAGCAGTATGCGGATGGCGCGACCGTGCATACAAATCAAAATAGTATTTTCATTTTGTTGTTGCATGATGTGATCAACGGCCGGCTTCATTCGCTTCACTACATCCTCCGGACTTTCTCCGCCCTCAATACGTAACTGTGTTTCACCCTCACGCCATTGCTTCAACATATGGTGATAGTAGGCGTCCTCTTCGGGTGTTATAGACTGCCCCTCCTTCTTGCCCCATGATATTTCATTCAGGCCGATCAGGCGTTCATGAGGTATCCCGGCTGCAATAAAATGTTCAACCGATTCAATGCTCCGTTTTAAAACAGAGGTATAAACTTTATCAAACTTTACGTGTTTGTAAGCCTCATAAAATGCTTTCGCCTGTGCTCTTCCAAAGTCGTTCAAACTGCTGTCCACACCACTGCCCTGAACAATGCCCCTAAGGTTAAAATCAGTCTGTCCATGACGAACAATGTATATTTTTTTCGTGTTCAATTTGTAGCTATTTTGGCCCGGTTTTGAGGGAAAAACCTAAAAACTGCCGCAAAAATAGAAAAAGAATCCACCTTACCACTTTCAGTAATCACGAATGCCCTTATTTAATCCTGACGTAACACGTGAAGCCTTAAACCGGATGTCAATAAACACCATGGTTGAACACCTTGGTATCATGTTCACGGAAATCGGTGATGATTACATTTCAGCCACTATGCCAGTCGACCATCGCACGCATCAACCCTACGGTTTACTGCATGGGGGCGCCTCCGTAGCACTTGCCGAGACACTTGGAAGCGTTGCTGCGCATTGTTGTATTGATACTTCCATTCAATACTGCGTTGGACTGGATATCAATGCCAACCACGTTAAAGGAATTAAAGAAGGTATTGTCACCGGTACCACAAGACCAATACACATCGGCAAACGAACCCATGTATGGGAAATCCGGATCACCAATGAAAAGAAAGAGTTGATCTGTATCAGCCGCATCACCATGGCGGTTATTGATAAGCGTTAGGAGTATGAGTAACCTACAAACGATAGCAGAAACCACCGATATTCCTGTTGATCTGGAGGATTTATTAGCACGACTCTTTGTGTTTACAACCGAACACAATTACTCCCTTGCCGCCTGGCGCCTGCCTGAATCCGCTGCCACGCAAATTATCTTAACCATTAAACCAGACTACTATCAACTGACTGATTCGTTTGAGGAGATTGGATCAGGATTCATCTTTCATCCTTTTGATGCTCAACAGCCTGGAATCTTCATCAAATCCGATATTCACTTCACCTTTGCTCGCGGAAAGCTAAAAACCGATGAGCCCACATCTTCGAAAGCCGTTGAATGGTTGATAAAGAATATACCTGAACACGCAGCACCTGATAAAAAACCTAAGCTCCCTGCATCGAAAACATTAAACCACGCAACTGATTTTGTTGAGCTCGTACGAAAGTCTATACACCAGATTGAACATGGCTATGCCGAAAAGATTGTTCCTTCCCGGTTAAAAGCAGTAGAACTTTCGTCTGCCTTTGACCTTCAGGACGCCTTTTTACATTTGGAGGCTGCGTATCCTAATGCATTGGTGTCGTTTGTCTATACACCGAAACATGGTGCGTGGCTGGGGGCTTCTCCTGAAATATTGGTTTCTGTTGAAAAAAATATTTTTCGAACAGTTGCTCTTGCCGGGACACAGGTTTACTCCACGGGCACTAACCTGAAGCACGTAGCCTGGACACAAAAAGAAATTGAAGAGCAGGCCCTGGTGAGCCGCTACATTATTAACTGCTTTAAGAAAATCAGGCTTCGCGAATTTGAAGAACATGGACCGAAAACCGTGGTGGCCGGAAACCTGATGCACCTGAAAACAGATTTCGCGGTAGATATGAAAGCCACCAACTTTCCACAATTGGGTTCGGTTATGCTGCGACTGCTCCATCCCACCTCAGCAGTGTGCGGAACTCCGTTAGAAACGTCACGCAAATTTCTACTGGAACACGAAGGTTATCCGCGGGAGTTTTATGCCGGGTTTCTTGGTCCTGTGAATATGAATGAAAGCAGTCACCTCTTTGTCAACCTGAGGTGTATGCAGCTTTTTGCTGATAAGGCCTGGTTGTATGCAGGCGCAGGCGTTACGGCCGATTCCATTCCGGAAAAAGAATGGGAAGAAACAGAAATGAAAATGAATACCTTGCTTCAGGTAATCCGCTAAATCCTGCATGACCCGTTTTCAGCCGATATATGATATTGCCGAAATTGGTGCTCGCAAGGGCCTGAAACATGTTGTACTTTCTCCCGGATCGCGTTGCGCCCCGTTAACCCTTGCCTTTTCCCGTCATCCACAACTTGACTGCAAAACCATAAGTGATGAACGAAGTGCCGCTTTTATCGGGTTAGGTCTTGCCCAACAAACCAGGCAAGCCACTGTTCTTGTATGTACATCCGGAACTGCGGTATACAACTTTGCACCGGCCGTAGCAGAGGCATTCTTCTCCAAAACACCGCTCTTGATTTTTACGGCCGATCGTCCGGCTGAATGGATCGCTCAACAGGATGGTCAAACTATCTATCAGGAAAACATCTTCGGAAAACACGTTAAGAAATCCTTTCAACTCCCACAGGATTACGATCATCCCGACAGTAAGTGGGCGATTAACCGCATCGTAAATGAAGCGATTAACGAGGCAAACCAATATCCGCAAGGTCCGGTTCATATAAATGCACCTTTTCGCGAACCCTTGTACCCAACCGCTTCGGAAGATTTTTCATATAGTAAAGTTGTCCGGACGATTGATGCCGCTAGCGGAGAACTTAGTTTAGCAAAGACATTACGCAAACAGCTTGTTAAAGAATGGTCGGGTTATCATAAAGTATTGATCGTTGCCGGGCAGCAAGCCTATCACGAACCTACCGCTAAACTACTTGAGCAGGTCTGCCGCAAACACAACCTTCCACTTGTTGGTGATGTTATTTGTAACCTGCACATCATAGAAGACCTGGCGCGTCATGCCGATCTGTTTTTAGGGCAGGCTAATAACGAAATCAAAAAATCACTTCAGCCCGAATTGCTGATTACGTTCGGAGAATCTGTTATTTCAAAAAATCTGAAACTTTTCCTGCGCCAGTACCCGGCAGCAGTCCATTGGCACATTCAACCATCGGGCATTCCTTCCGATAGCTTTCAAAGCCTGACACGCATTATTCATACTGAACCTGCCGAGTTTTTTAATTTTCTGGACTCTTTTGATATATCTGAAAATTTTGATCAGCAAAAAAGAAGTAATTACCAGAAACTCTGGGAAGTGGAAGAACGAAAAACCAATCGCCTGCTTCAGGAATTCTATCCACAAGAAAATTTTGGCGAACTTGAACTTGTAAAAGAAATCCTGGAACAGCTTCCCTCTCCCTGCAATCTTCACCTGGCAAACTCTATGAGTGTACGGTATGCCAACTTCATCGGACTACCTGCCAAACAAAAAGGAATTGAGGTTTTCAGCAACCGGGGCACCAGCGGCATTGACGGATGCACCAGCACTGCAGTTGGACATGCATTGGTCAGTACTGTACCAAATATTTTAATTACCGGTGACATGGCCTTCTTTTACGATCGCAATGCATTCTGGCACAACTATCCAATAGCTAACTTCAGGGCGGTGGTCTTAAATAATCATGGAGGAACAATTTTTAATCTGATTGATGGGCCATCCGCATTACCCGAATCGGATGAATATTTTATTACACGACAGGCCCTATCGGCCAAAAAACTTTGTGAAGAGTTTGGTTTCGATTACCTGAAAATCGATAACAAAAGAAAAATCAAGAACACCTTAAAAGATTTTTTTGAATTTGACGGCAGCACAAAAATTCTGGAAATCGAAACTACACATGAATTAAACAAGTCTATTTTTGAAGCGTTAAAGAAGAAAATAAAAACGAGCTATGAATCTTAAGTATCCGTGGAAACCCATTAAAGAATACAAAGAAATTTTGTTTCATAAATATGAAGGCATTGCGCGCATCAGCATAAACCGCCCGCAGGTACACAATGCCTTTACACCACTTACCGTACAGGAAATGATTGATGCCATGTACATCTGCCGCGAAGATGCGGACATTCGTGTCGTGGTGTTAACCGGTGAAGGTGGCAAGGCGTTTTGCAGCGGTGGCGACCAGAGTGTTCGCGGTCATGGCGGCTATGTGGGACAGGACGCCACGCCTCGTTTGAACGTTTTGGATCTGCAAAAGCTGATTCGCTCCATTCCTAAACCCGTAATTGCAGCCGTGGCCGGTTGGGCTATCGGTGGCGGGCATGTTCTTCATGTAGTATGTGATCTTTCTATTGCTGCTGAAAACGCACGCTTCGGCCAAACCGGACCGAAAGTTGGTAGTTTCGATGGCGGTTTTGGTGCCTCCTACCTGGCCAGGATTGTAGGTCAGAAAAAAGCGCGTGAAATCTGGTACTTGTGCGATCAGTACGATGCACAGGAGGCGTTGGAGATGGGGCTTGTTAACAAAGTCGTTCCGCTGGAACAACTCGAAGAAACATACGTAGCCTGGTGCAAAAAAATTATCGCTAAAAGTCCGTTGGCCATCCGCATGCTCAAAGCCTCCTTTAATGCCGAACTTGACGGGCAGGCCGGTATACAGGAGCTTGCCGGTAACGCTACACTTCTATATTATTTGAGTGACGAAGCAAAAGAAGGCAAGAATGCCTTTTTGGAAAAACGTGAGCCCGACTGGGATAAATTTCCTAAGTTTCCTTAAAGGTTAGCAATCATGAACAGGCAGGAATTCTCCAATGTCTAACCCAGTTGGTAATGGAGATTCAAAGTAAGGTATGGCTTAACTTTTAGGGGTAAACTGAGTTTGCGTCAAAGGATTTACTCAAAATCAGTAAATTGAAGTATGATTCAGCAGGTATATATTGATACTTCAGTTATTGGAGGAATTTATGACCTTGAATTTGACGTTTTCTCACTATGAAAACTGAAGTTAAGAAAAAAAAAAGAAATTTGACGCTGTTAAGTTCATGAGGCAACAACGGGACAGGGTATCCCAAGCTATAAAGGGAATGACTCCGGAGCAGGAGTTAGAGTACTTTCGAAAAAAATCAGAGGAATTTAGAAAGCGTAAATGAAGCGACCCAACCAACAGCACCATGTCAGTTTGAATTTTCAAATCATTGAGTAATTTTTATAGCTAACGGTAGTTATGAACATCCAACTTCGCGAAATCTATCGCTCCATTGCTGAGGTAGCCTACGTTATCGCAAAAGCAGATAAAGGCTTGAGCGCAACCGAGCGAATGGCCTTCAACGACATCATCCAAAAAGAACTTGACTACAATTCATGGGTAGCGCAAAGCCGGTTTGAGTTGCTGGATGAAGTTACTCAACCTTCGTTGGAAGCCGCCTACCGGGAGGCCATGGCAGACTTTAAACGCTATAAAACCCATCTTACACCTGCGTTGAAAGAAAAAGCAAAACGTGTAGTCAAGCAAGTGGCTGAATCCTGTTGCGGTTTCTCGGCTAAAGAAGCTTTGATTCTTACCCGGTTTGAACGCGACCTGGATGAATTGTAAATACTAAATGCTTTGAGCTATCCCTTTGATTCTATTTGGATCAACCAACGCAAGGTTTTACTTGATGCTATTCTACAGGGTCAGGTTAATACAACATCCGAACACGAGGCATCAACCTTTACATTTATCCGCGCGTGGTTAAAGGGTGAAGATTCCTTCACGTTGCAAACCAGTGGTTCTACCGGGCCGCCAAAAAACATAACCTTTACGCGAAACCAAATGCAGGCCAGTGCAGCCCGCACCGTAAAAGCGCTTGGTCTTGAACAGGGTATTACCTCCCTGGTCTGTTTGAACACGAAATACATTGCCGGAAAAATGATGCTGGTAAGGGCATTGGAACATGGCTTGAAAATCATAGCCGTAGATCCAGCTTCAGATCCCTATCAGCAGATATCGGCAAGCCAAACAATAGATTTCATGGCTGTGGCGCCACTACAACTGCAAACCTTGCTGGATAATCCAAAGTATTTTAGTCGCTTGAATTCAATGAAAGCAATATTGGTAGGCGGGGCACCGGTAAACCTTAGGCTAAAAACTGCCATCAGCAGCTTGACTTGCCCGGTATTGGAAACGTACGGCATGACCGAAACTTTATCAAACATTGCCCTCAAACACCTCAATGGAGCAATGACCTCCGTTTACTTTACTCCCTTGCCGGGTATAACACTTTCACATGATAACCGTGACTGCCTGATTATTCACGACAGCATTCAACATGAACCCCTCATTACCAACGATGTAGTTGAGCTGCATGAAAATGGCTTCCGCTGGTTAGGCCGGGCCGACAACGTGATTAACTCTGGTGGCCTCAAAATCTATCCTGAAAAGGTGGAATCAGCTTTGGAAAATGTATTCCAAAGCCTGGAAATACCCCGTAAGTATTTTATTGGTAGCCTGCCTGACGAGCGGCTGGGTGAAGCTGTAACCTTGTTTATAGAAGGCAGCGATATCAGCAAAAGTGACATTTTAAGGCTTCAGAAAGGAATCGATCAGCTACCGGAAAAATTGGAAAGGCCCCGTAAAGCAGCAACCATAGCTGCTTTCCAGTATACGCCAACGGGTAAAATCATCAGAAAAAGGATACCAGAAGGGAATATTAGGCTAATTACTGAATTCGTAACCCATTAATAACTCTATAATAACCCCAGTTATTAACCTACCAGCTAAATTTAACTCGCTTTCGGACTTACCTTTTAAGGGTAAAACGAATGCACAGCGGCTTCAATAAATCGAAATTTTTAGTAAGTTTGTTTGTCTATAGGTTTTGGCTTTAAATCCCCGCCTTTAATCCAGGGCTTTAAAGCACGTTGTTTTACTTAACTGTGAACCATGAAAAAGGTACTGGTCATCGAAGATGACGAACCTTTGTGCTGGCTGTTGGAGAAAATTCTCGGCAATAAGTACGAAGTATCTATTATGAACGATGGTATGGAGGCACTCTCTTGGCTTTCATCGGGTAACACCGCAGACTTAATCATTTCAGATATCCGCATGCCATCGCTCGATGGGCTCCAATTGCTGGAAAATTTAAAGCAAAGTGGCCTCTACCGCGATATTCCTGTAATAATTTTATCTAGCTTTGAAGACCCCAGAAAACGAAAAGAGTGCCTGGATCTTGGTGCGGTTGACTACTTTATAAAACCTTTTGAGCCACAACATTTGGTGAGCCGGGTAAAAGAAATTTTTGTAAACTCTATGATGTCTAAAAAATGAGTGCGGACGTGTTAAATATTTCACCATCTTCACCGCTTTATACTAAAGAAGCTCTTTCGGGCACAACGGAAACACGTGTGCAAACAGGAACCATTGTAAAATTAAGAAAACCTGACAGCCGACCACTGGATGCGGTAATCCATGAAAGTATTTCTATTACCTTCCTGACGTGTGAAGAAACAGCCTTGCAGATTATAGAATATGGTGAAACCCCCATGGCTGTTTTTATTGACACTGATTTTGAAGTTACCGACCTGGGCGATTTGCCGCGCATCCTAAAACAATATTGTATACCCTTCATCCTCTTTACCGGGAAGTTCGAGTCAGAAGCAAAATTAAAAGCTGCTTCACTTCAGGTTGATGACTATTTAGTTGGAGGGTTTGACAGCCATCTGTTTAAGCAGTTGGAGGTAATAAAGAAATTAAAAATATACAACAGCAACCGGGAGCATTTGCTTCAAAGCCATCACGCTAAACCTGTACCTAAAATCAAGCTTTGGAGACTGAAGCGTACGGTTGATATTTTGGTGGCTTTCGGGGCATTGCTGATTTTATCACCCGTACTTCTTCTTATTGCGCTTATCATTAAGCTGGAGTCGAAGGGGCCGGTATTCTACATTGCCAAGCGTGCCGGAAGTGGTTACAAAATTTTTAACTTTTACAAATTTCGCTCGATGCGCGCGGGCGCTGATTTAGAGCTAAAGAAATTTGCCGAACTCAACCAGTACGGCACAGATGAAAGCGATAGCGTGTTCTATAAAATTAAAGACGATCCACGCATTACACGGTTTGGTTTGTTTTTAAGAAAAACAAGTTTAGATGAAATTCCGCAATTGCTGAATGTATTAAAAGGCGATATGTCGTTGGTGGGTAATCGTCCACTACCGTTATATGAGGCTGAAAAACTTACGAAAGATAAAATCGCCTGGCGCTTTCTCGCCCCTGCCGGGTTAACCGGGTTATGGCAAATTACCAAGCGCGGAAAAGATGATATGTCGCCCGAAGAGCGCATCCAACTGGATATGGAGTATGCCATGAATAATTCTTTCTGGGGGGATATGAAAATCATTTTTATGACATTTCCAGCGCTGTTGCAAAAGGAGAAGGTTTAACCCGGGGATAGTTGTAGCAAACCCTTAATGTTTGAACTCGTTATTTTTACTTTCTTTTTATTAAATACAGTTTATGTATTAATCCTCTCCATTGCCGGGCACTTTTACAAAAAGAAGGTTGTTCCGCAAGCTTCAAAATTTAACAGAATTGCCATACTTGTTCCTAGTTATAAAGAAGACAAGGTAATTCTCCACACCACAACGGAACTATTGAAACTGGATTACCCAAAATCAAACTACGATGTCATAGTTATTGCTGACTCATTGGAGGATAAGACTATTGAGACCCTAAAAAAAACTGATGCAATTGTAATCCCGGTTGCTTTCGAAAAAAGCATGAAGAGCAGATCTCTAAACCATGCGCTTAATCACATTGACAGTTCCTATGATATTGCCATTATTGCAGATGCCGATAATATATTGTCAAAAAACTTTCTTAACGATATTAATAACTTATTCTGCGCAGGGTACCAGATAATTCAATCGCAACGAGTAGCAAAAAATTTAAATACACCCATGGCCATGCTTGATGGAGTGAGTGAGGCCATCAATAACCACTTATTCAGGCAAGGGAGTAATGCCTTAGGACTTTCAGCCGCACTGATCGGATCTGGTATGGCCTTTCCGTACAAACTATTAAAAGAAAAAGTAGCAAAAATAGATTCTGTTGTTGAGGATAGAGAGTTACAGCTAGCCTTACTTGAAGAAGGTTATACGGTTACCTACCAAAAAGGAATTCTTGTTTACGATGAAAAAGTAGAGTCTACAGAAGCTTATAAAAATCAGCGAAAAAGATGGATTGCGGGTCAGTATGGTGTACTTAAGAAGTATCTGGTAAAAAGCTTTGTTCTGCTTTTCAAAGGAAATATTAACTTCTTTAATTCTGCTTTTATTCAAAATGTATTTCCTTCAAGAATAATAAGCCTAACAAGTCTTTTAGCTATTTCTATAGTTTCAATATTTATTTTTAAAATATCCGGGATTACAATCAGATGGTGTGCGCTCACACTTATCTACTCATTTGCATTGATACTATCTACCCCACGAATCTTTTTCACTAAAAAGCTCATAAAATCTCTTTCCATTATTCCTGTTGTTTTTGTAAGGACTATCCAGTCATTATTTCAATCCAGAAATGCGTCTAAAACTTTCATCCATACAGAACACAAGCAAAGAGAAATCGACTCAACCTTTCTCTCAAAATGAATTTGAAAGACCCGCTTGTATCCATTATAACCATCAATTTTAATAACGTTAAGGTTACCTGTGAGTTTCTGGAGTCGACAAAAAAGCTAACGTATAAAAATTTTGAGATTATAGTAGTTGATAATGCCTCCAAAGAAAATCCTGTTCCTATCATTACTAAAACCTATCCTGAAGTCAGACTAATAGTAAATGATAAGAATCTTGGATTTTCGGGTGGAAATAATACCGGAATTGCGGCCGCAAAAGGTGAATACCTGTTTATTGTAAACAATGATACGGAGGTAACACCTGACTTACTTGAAAAGTTACTTGCCCCGTTCTACACTGACGAGTTGATTGGTGTTGTGAGTCCAAAAATAAAATACTTTGCACATCCGGATATTATTCAATATGCCGGTTTCACGCCCATCAATCAGTTCACAGGAAGAAACAAATGCATCGGTGACCACGAACCAGACAGGGGCCAGCATGATGTACCCGGCTATACTGCATATGCACATGGCGCAGCTATGTTTTTAAAAAAGGAGGTTGTTGATAAAACAGGTTCTTTTGCAGAGGTATTTTTTCTTTACTATGAAGAACTAGATTGGTCGGCCAGGATACTAAAAGCGGGATTCAAAATCTATTACGAACCGGGTGCTGTTATTTACCACAAAGAATCATTGTCGGTTGGGAAAAACTCAGTTCTTAAAACCTATTACCTAACCCGGAACCGCATCCTTTTTATGCGGAGAAATGTGTCGGGATTAAATAATCTTTTCTGGCCACTTTTCCTGATTTTCGTTTCATTGCCAAAGAATACATTTACATTTATAATTAAGAAAGAGTTTGAGCATCTCAAGGCGTTCTACAGTGGGATCCTATGGAACATTTTTCACCATAAACATGGAGCAAGAATAAAGCTGTTTACAAAAAATCAATTATGAAAATTGGAATTGAAGTACAACGGCTTTTCAGAGATAAAAAATTTGGTATCGAAATAGCAGCCCATGAGCTTATTAATGAGTTATGCCGTCTAAAAACCAATCATCAATTCATCATCTTAACAGCGAAAGCAAACAGTGAAAACCAAATAAAGAATTACCCGGATTTTAATATTCGTCTGGTTAAAGGCAAACTATTTTTTGACTTTGAACAAATCTTTCTTCCTATTGCAGCGAGTTACGAACATCTTGATATACTTCACTGCACCGGAAATACCACTCCACTCTACTGCGCAAAGCCTGTCATTCAAACACTTCACGATATCATTTTTTTAGATCCAATACCTGCCTCCGACTCGGCTTATCAACGATACGGAAACCTATACCGAAGGTTTATTGTACCGCGTGTATGCAAAAAAAGCAAAGCCATAATTACAGTTTCTCATTACGAGAAGAAGAGAATGGTGGAAAGATTAAAAATCGATGATAGAAAAGTTCATGTTATCCACAACGGTGTAAGCTCACAATTTAAAAAGACTACTGATCATCAAACTCTGACAAATACCCGGATAAAGTACGGACTGCCTGATGATTTTATACTTTTCCTTGGCAATACATCAACCCGAAAAAACGCTGAACGTGTTTTAGAGGCCTATACACTTTACGCACAACGATCACCAAAACCTCTCGCGCTGGTCACTCCGGGATTACCGCAAGATTTCGTTACAAAGCATTTGAAGAAAACAGGTGCTGCCCAATTTGAAAATCAAGTTTATTCAACGGGATACATCGAGCAGGATGACCTGGTACACCTTTACTCGTTAAGCAAGCTTTTTTTATTCCCTTCGCTATCGGAAGGTTTTGGTATGCCTGTACTGGAGGCCATGGCCTGTGGCGTACCCGTCATTACCTCCAACCTTTCGGCATTACCTGAGATCGCTGGAAATGCTGGCAAACTAATTGACCCTTATAACGTAAAAACCATAAGTGAAGCCATGCTGGAACTATTAGAAAGTTCAAATTTATTGGAGAAGTTACGCACTGAAGGGTTAAAGCATGTTCAAAATTTTCAATGGAAGTACGCTGCGGAGAAAACTATTGAACTATACGAACGAGTTTATCATGAAACATCAAAATCGCGGTAACCACAAACAGTAGTATGAACCTTACAACGGTTGCATTTTTGACTTTAGTAATTTTTGTTACGCAAATTCCCATTTGTAAAGGAAATGAATTTGTCGTTGACTCTCTGCCGCGAAAGACAATGAAAACCATAACCCTTTCAAAAAATTCTTTAAGTAAAACCGGAGTACTGCCAAGTCAAGTTAACGAAGCCTCTGGTCTTGCACTTGCGGATCAACAAAATTTCTGGACACACAATGATGATGGTATTCCTGTTCTTTACTGTATTGACAGGACGGGTAAGTTGATCCGCACCTTATATTTAAATAATGTAAACAAAGGATGGGAGGATCTGGCACGGGACAAAGAAGGCAATCTTTTTATTGGCGCATTTGGAAATAATAAAAACGACAGAAAAGATCTGAAAATATTACTTGTTAAGAATCCAGAATCCATCTCTGAAAAGATTTACACAGCAGAAATTATAAACTTCACCTATGAGGATCAGAAGGAGTATCCCCCAACTGCGGGCAACCGTAACTTTGATGCGGATGCCCTGATAGCATTTAAAGACTCGCTATACATTTTTACAAAAAACAGAACTTTACCGTTTACAGGATTTACAAAAGTGTATCGTTTACCGAAGACCCCTGGGCACCACATAGCTGAATTAATAGACAGTGTATACATTGGAAAAGGACCAATGATGGACGACTGGATTACCGGGGCCGACATAAGCCAAGATGGTACTACCTTAGCGCTTTTGGGACACAGCAGGATTTGGCTTATTCGTGATTTTCAAAATAGTCGTTTTTCCACCGGCTCTGTCCTGAGAATAGAACTCGGTAACTACTCCCACAAAGCCGGTGTAACTTTCACATCCTTTCATGAATTATATATCGTAGATGAAAAGGAATTCGGTATTCTGGGCGGAGACCTTTATAAACTGGATATCTCTCAATTTAGAGAATAATTGCGCTTTTAGGCGTGCAAATCGGCATTTTGGCATTAAAGTTCATAAACCCAGGTCAATTTTGTTTACCTAAAGCAAAAATTGTAGATTTAGTGTTGATTTACTTTGGCTTATTAGAAGTTTGCTATGCACCGTAAACTTTAACCTGCTTAACCATGTCCTACAGATCATGCTTTACCCGTGGAGTAGCATCCATGCTAGTTGCACTATTTATTTCAGCAACTCCACTCTTGGCACAAAACCAAACTGCAAAAATAACACCCACCAGCCAGATTGGATATTACGAATACCTTCCCCCAGACTATAACTCAAATTCAAACAATTATCCAATTGTTATATTCTTTCATGGAATGGGCGAAAGAGGTAATGGAACCACAGATCTACCTATGGTTGCATACAATGGTCCACCACGCTATGTAGTTGAGGGATATAAATTCCCTTTCATTTTAATATCCCCTCAATTGAAGGCCAGCTTTGGATTTTGGCCAGTATGGTATATGGATGAGGTTGTTGAACACGTCCGAACATACTTACGTGTTGACCCATCAAGAATTTACATCACCGGCTTAAGCTTAGGTGGTGGCGGAGCGTGGGAATATGCTTATAACTTTCCTCAAAAAGTGGCTGCATTAGCCCCTATTTGTGGTGGCTACAATACTCTTTCCTGGGCCTGTACCTATCGGTCGAACAATATACCCATATGGGCATTTCATGGAGATGCAGATTCGGTGGTTCCGATTTCAAGAACCACGAATATGATTAATGCTATTAATGCCTGCACACCAGCCATTATTCCACCACCTATTTATACGATATACCCTGGTGTGTGGCACGATGCATGGAACTACGCATACCGGACAGATAATTCTTTGCATACGCCAAACGTATATGAATGGATGATGGGAAAAGTTAAACAAGGTGTTGCTGTAAATGCCGGACCTGATAAAAATCTTTCCTTGCCCACAAACTCAACTACGGTTAACGGAGCAGCCTCAACTACTACAGGATCTATCACATCATATGTATGGACCAAAGTAAGTGGACCTGCCGCTACCATGACCAATGCCAACACTCCTACTTTGTCGTTGTCGAACCTGGTTGAAGGAGTTTATACATTTAGACTTACAGCAACGAATAGTGCTTCACAGACTGGCTTTGACGATGTTAAAATTTCAGTTTTTAGCGGTAATCAAAATCCAGTTGCCAATGCCGGTGCAGATAGAACGATTACCCTACCCACAAACTCCCTGAATCTGGTAGGAAGTGGTTCAGATCCTGATGGATCAATTTCAACTTACCTCTGGACAAAAGTAAGTGGTCCCGCTGCTACATTAGGAGGCACAACAACCTCCACTCTTATTTTAAGTAATCTTGTTCAAGGAAATTATGTTTTCAGGCTTACCGTTACAGACAATTTAGGAGCCACCGGATCTGATGATGTAAATGTTACCGTTAATCCAGCGGCAGTCAATCAACTTCCTACCGCACATACCGGTGGTAACAAAACGGTTAATTTGCCTACCACTACCGTTACGTTAAATGGTTGGGGAAGTGATACTGACGGTTGGATTGCCTCATACCTGTGGACAAAAATAAGCGGACCAACAGCCACGCTCACCAATACCACTACCCAGAACTTGACCATGTCAAGCCTGGTGGCGGGTATTTATGTAGTACGTCTTACCGTAACTGACAATAGTGGAGCCACAGCATTTGAAGAGGCTACTGTTACCGTGGTAGGCACAAATCAATCACCTGTTGCTAATGCCGGAGCAAACCTTACACTTACCCTACCGACTAACTCAACAAACATTGTAGGATCAGGAAGTGATCCGGATGGTTCAATAACCGGATATTTATGGACACAAGTTAATGGACCAAATACTGCAACCTTAACGAATGCTACCTCACCCACAGTCACTGTAAGTAACTTAATACAAGGTGTATATACTTTCCGGCTTACCGTTACTGATAATAACGGAGCAACGGGTTTTGCGAATGTTACCGTGACGGTAAATGCTGCCCCGGTAAATGTGACTCCTGTGGCTAATGCAGGACCCGACCGATCGATTACGTTACCCACTAACTCCATCGTGATCAATGGATCCGGAACGGACGCGGATGGAACCATTAGTACCTATAGCTGGACAAAACAGAGTGGACCGGCAGCTACACTTACCAATCAGACCACGGCTAATCTTACCGCTTCGGGACTTGTAGAGGGAAGCTATGTTTTCAGGCTAACCGTTACTGATAACCAGAGCGCAACCGCATTTGATCAAATGAACTTAACCGTTTTGCCGGCTGCCATAAATCAATCTCCTATTGTAAATGCCGGAGCAGATGTCAGCCTCACACTACCCGCTAACAGTACTATACTTCAGGCCACGGCAAGTGACCCTGACGGATCAATAGCCTCTTATCAGTGGCTAAAAATCAGTGGACCAACTTTTGCAGGCACAGGTAATACAACGGCAAATTTTTCCTTGAATGACTTGCAATTAGGCACTTATGTGTTCCGTATAACGGTAACCGATAACCAGGGGGCCACGGCATCCGATGAAGTAAATGTTTTTGTTTTCGCTGCCAATCAACCTCCGGTAGTTACTGCCCCGGCAGACCAAACTATTACCCTGCCAACCTCAACGGCTAACCTGAATGCTGTTGCATCAGATCCTGATGGCACCATTGCATCTTATTTATGGACTTATATTTCCGGGCCGGCAAGCCCTACGTTAAGCGGTGCCACGACAGCATCCTTAACAGCAAGCAACCTGATTCAAGGAACCTATACATTCAGGATAACCGTTACTGATAATGAAGGATTAACAGCGTTTGACGAGGTAAATGTTGTTGTGCAATCAGCAACTAACCAATCGCCTATCGCCAATGCCGGCTCCAACAAGTCGATTACTCTGCCTACCAATTCTACGAACTTTACAGGTTCAGGAGTTGATCCCGATGGTACTATTGTGAGTTACGCGTGGGTACAAATCACCGGCACAGCTGCAACTCTTTCCAATTCAACTACACCAACCCTGACTGTAACGGTTCCTTCAGCGGGCTCTTATACTTTCCGGCTTACGGTTACTGACAATGATGGAGCAACGGGTTCCAGTAATGTAACATTAACCGTAAATCCAGCCGCAGTTAATCAACCTCCCATTGCTTCTGCCGGCTCAAATCAAACCCTTACCCTTCCTGTTAATTCTACCAACCTTAACGGTTCAGGCTCAGATCCGGACGGATCAATTGCATCGTACCTGTGGAGTCAGATCAGCGGACCTGCCGCCACACTAGCCAATACAAGTTTTCCCACTGCATCTGTTAGCAATCTGGTGGAAGGCATTTATGTGTTCCGGCTTACGGTTACTGACAATGAGGGGCTTACTGCATCTGCGCAAACTACGGTAACCGTTTTACCGGCCGCAGTTAATCAACCCCCTCAGGCTTTTGCGGGGCCCGACCAGGTGCTAACCTTACCTGTCAATAGTATCACCCTGTTTGGCTCCGGTAGCGATGCCGATGGTATTGTAGTTTCTTATCAGTGGACCAAACAAAGTGGCCCGACTGCAACGCTAACCAATACAGATAATGCTACACTCTCTGTTGCTGATATGGTTGAGGGTATTTATGTTTTGAGATTGACCGTTACAGATGATAAAGGAGCAACCAGCAATGACGATGTTACCGTTACCGTAAATGCGGCTTCTGTAAACCAACCCCCCATTGCAAATGCAGGACCTAATCTAGTTATCACCCTACCCACCAACACCGCAAACATTAATGGTTCAGGCAGTGATGCCGATGGTTCTATTGCTTCCTATTTATGGGCCAAAGTTTCAGGACCAACCGTAACATTGGGTGCAGTAACTAACCCTACCCTTTCCGTGTCAAACCTGGTGGAAGGTATTTACACATTCAGGTTACAGGTGACGGACAACCTTGGGGCCATCGCTACCGATGATATGACCATTACGGTAAATCCGGCTTCCGTAAATCAACCTCCTGTAGTTAGCGCTGGGCCTGATAAAACCATTTTCTTACCCATCAACACCGTTCAACTTTCGGGTAGTGCCAGTGATCCGGACGGAACGATTGTCACCCGTGTATGGACCCAGGTGAGCGGGCCGGCCGGTGCTGTATTGGTAAATGCTACTACAACCTTGCTTACCGTCAATAACCTTGTTGAAGGAGTTTACCGCTTCAGGTTTACCGCTACGGATAATCAGTCGGCTACCGGATCAGCAGATGCGCTGGTAACGGTAAATGCTGCATCCGTTAATCAAGCACCTTTTGCCAACGCAGGTTCAAACCAAACCATAAAACTTCCAACCAACAGTGTAATCCTCAACGGAACCGGTAACGATCCGGATGGCACCATTGCAGGGTATAGTTGGGCTAAATTGAGTGGACCATCCTGCACCTTAGCCAATGAAAATACCGCTTCGTTAACCGTTACCAATATGGTTGAGGGTACCTACCAATTCAGGCTAACCGTTACAGATGATCTTGGCGCTACCGGATCAAGTCAGGTTTTGGTAACTGTTTTACCTGCTACTACCAATCTTCCTCCAACGGTTAGTGCAGGAGCCGATATTAATGTTGTTTTACCACTTACTACCGCAGTGCTAACGGGTAGCGCTACCGATGATGGAACCATCGCCTCTGTTAGCTGGACAAAACTTTCCGGTCCTGCCGTTACCATGAATGGAAATACAACCACTACTTTATCGCTTTCCAATTTAATTGAAGGGATATATGTTTTTCAATTAACCGCTACCGATAATGACGGGTTAACAAATTCCGACAATGCAACGGTTCATGTTTTTCCTGCACAGCCATCAAATTTACCACCCGTTGTTGATGCAGGAGGCGATCGCATGATCCAACTCCCAACTAATTCAATTAAAATTACAGTCAATGCCTCCGATCCCGATGGAATTATTTCGTCTTATTTATGGACACAAAACGCAGGAACGTTGGTAACGATCAATCCAAATGATACAACTTTTCTGGAGTTGACTAACCTTATCCCCGGCATGTATCAATTCACGGTAACCGTTACAGATGGTGAGGGATTAGCCGCAAATGACATTGTAAACCTGCAGGTTCGCGAAGAAGATCCAGTAGTAAAGCCTACTAAAACATTCTCACCCGATGGTAAAGGTGACATTTCAACCGAAACCTGGCATATTAACAATGCCGATTTGATTGATGACTGCTTTGTCGAGATTTTTAACCGCCAGGGACAAAAAGTGTATTCATCTAAAGGATATACAACCGAATGGAATGGAACTTTTAATGGCTCGCTACTTCCACAGGGCGTTTATTTTTACGTAATTCGATGTCCTGATAAAAAGCCATTAAATGGGTCGGTAACCTTAATCCGATAGCTTGACATGACATTCTTAAGACCCCTCATAGTTTTCACGCTCTTTATGGTTTTGGTGCGCCCAACAGCGGCTCAACAAAACCTTATCTATAATCACTATTTCCTTAACCCGTATTTACTAAATCCCTCGTTTATTGCTCCAAATGGTTATAGTGAACTAAACCTGAACTTCCGAAAGCAATGGGCACAGTTTGAAGGTGCACCAACCACGATAACCGCTAATCTACAAATGCCGGTTAATTATAAAATGGGCTGGGCAGTAAATGTATACAACGACCAGGCAGGTGTACTGCAGACTAATACAGGTGCTGCTTCTTTTGCCTACCAGGTCTACTTGGGAAGAAGCACGGAAGTAAATCATAAAGTTGGTTTTGGTTTATCGATGGGGTACTCCATGAGCCGCGTTGATTTAAGTAAAGCAGACGACCCTACTGACCCCTCGTTGACCAATTCCAATACCTCTAACCTTGATGGGCAATTTGGTATGCACTATCAATTTAACAATTTGAAAATAGGATTTGCCTTGCCCAGCCTGTTTGCCACCAAAGTTATTTCAGAAGATGCTTTTAATAAGCCCGAGTTCGATGCATTGAAAAATACCTTCTCTTCCATCAGTTACAATTTCAAATTCGGTGACCGACTTGCCTTTGAACCTTACTTTATGTATCGAACAAATGCAATAAAAGAAAGTCAATTTGAGGTATTAGGAGTTTTAAAAATTGATAACCTGCTTTGGGCAGGAGGTTCTTACAGACAGGATTACGGACCTTCGGCCTTTATAGGATTCTTCCTTAAAGAAAAACTACGAGTAGGTTATGCCTACGAATTTGCTCCGGATGTCGTGGAGGGTTTTGGCACAGGATCGCACGAACTGCATGTAAGCTTACGCCTGGGTAAAAAACAGGTGAGCCGACCTACACCAACGACAAAAGCAACATTGCCGGTGGAGGAGCCCGCTAAACAAGAAAAAGTAACCGAGAAAACTGAACCCCAGGAAATACCAGCCGCAGTGGAGCAGCCTAAAGAAGAGGTACCCGTGCAACAACCGATAGTAACCCAGGAAATAAAAACGGAGGAGCCTAAACCGGTAGAAAAAGTTGTAGAAGAAAAATCAGATTTACCGCCTGGCTATTACGTTATTGTGGGCGCATTCAAATACGGTACCAATGCCAATAAATACGCCAATGAATTAAAGGCCAATGGGTACCCTGCCATAGTAACGTATTCAGCTCTCAGAAATTTCAGCTATGTACATGTGGGTACCTTTACAACATTAGAAGAAGCCAGAACCGTGCGTGATGAATACCGTGCAAAAAGCAGGTTCTACTTTAGAGATACATGGATTCTATTGGTTAAGTAGAAAGGCATATTAATTAAACGGCTGTCTCAAGGTCAAACTCAGGTTTCTAATTGAACTGACCTTGAGACAGCCTGTATTCTATAATTCGTCAGGGAAAATTACCCAGTTATATTCATCGCGTAGCCTGCGCAATTTAACTAACGATTCGGCTGAGGGAGGACCTAACAGGGTAGCCTCTTCAGGAATCCAGTTTGTTGATAATGTAAATTCACCTTGCCTGTTGTTTTTAACCACAGATTTATATACAACGTCAACAATCTTATCGACCGCAGCCGCAGAAAATTTATTTGGACCACTAATACTGACAAACGTATAGATGCCGTCAGTAGGAAGAATCAGATTTTCCAAATCTATTAACGCAGGTAACCAAACTGATTCCAGCTTAGCATTATGACTAAGATCAATTACTTTAGGCGAGAAATTTAATCCCATTGAAAATTCCTTCAATTCTGTTAATCCCTGAACGTTGATTGTATTTAGACCACCGTTCTGATAGAATGCAGAAAAACCTGTAATCATATCAAGATCTCCTGTAACCGAAATCGGATAATATGTATAAGCTGATGGGTAACTATGATCAAGCTGAATGCTGGATGGGCTTATGTTATAGGTATCACTCGTTCCATCCCCCCAATCCACTTTAACAATACCCGAATGACCAGTTATGAAGAAAGAAAAATTATGAGAATTAGGGTTTACTGTATAAGCATAAGCCAACATAGTAAACACAGCTGGCACGAGATAAACTTTTAGTGGAAGATTGCCTAATGATGCTTTCAGTTCCCTGGGAACAAACCATTTCCGGTATGTAGCATAACCTTCTCTCTTTACTTCCAATAAATAAGTATCATCTGGATTGCCAGGAAAGGAAATCTGTCTGGTCTGAAAATTAGTCGTCCACTCAGCAGGTAAACCGATCGGCAGTTTCACAACCTCACCATTTTTAAGAATTCGAACTTTTGCATCAGTTAACGAATAGCCTTGTTCGCTTGTAGTGAAAACCGCTATGTCAAACAAATTTGTCACATTGATAAAAAATGAGGCGTAGCCAAAATCCTCCGGCACTTGCTGTGTAACATCAATCACTTCCATTGTGACAGTTAAAGATCTTCCTTTACTTACCCATAACCCGAAGGGTAACGGACTGTTTACTGACCCGGCTAACGGTGAGTCTCGTCTTGGTGTAGCGTATTGAACCTGGTTACCAGCAACAAGTAAAAAATCAGTAATCCTGTAATAGCCTTGTAACAATTCAAGCGGTTCGGTAATGTAAGCATCACCGAGCTTAAGCAGTTGAATTTCCTTTAGGGTAAACACAACATTTCCGTCATTGTCTTCCAGACTAATGCGTAATGTAGTGGGCTCTTCCCCGTGCTGCCTGCCTCCTTCCGGACTCTGTCCTGATAACATGCAGGTAAATTGAACAGTTAAGGGATTCAGGTCTTGACCTTCCTCCACACAGTGCTGTAATGTTGCACCCAGCAACACCAGCCAGAAAATGGGTCTTTTCATAATGGTTTTGATTTTGAGGGACAAAATTGATTCGTATAGAAAGTTAGGGAATTCTTCCTATAACTTTTCTAGGCACAGCTACTTAAAGCCAGCATACAACACAGATAAGTTGCAACCTGAAAATAGGATGTTTGCAATAATTTCGTAAACAGAATTAGCGCAAAAAAGAGTCAATTCGTTAAAAATATATTCAATTAACATTCACCTACGAGTCTGCTTGCTGATGTACAAACTCGGATTTAGCGATGTAAGTGATTTTTAAGGATGGCCTCTATTTTCTGAGGTAATGATTTTCAATTAAATACCTTCCAGTTTGCGCGGCAATTTCATGGTAGCCTCGTTCATTGGGGTGTCCATCATATTTAAAAAAGTACTTATCCTTTTCTGGGAGGTCCTTAAAATGGCGTGTAAGCTGAAAATAAGGAATCTGATTATGATCAGCGATGGCCGAGTAAATAGTGTCAATACGGTTGTTTTCCATGAAGTAGTCGTTCAAAACATCCGAAGGCATGCGTTCAACCTTATGACCCGTGAAATAATTCATGGGTAAATTAATAAAAATCAATCCGGCATTATTTGCTTCGCTTATCCTTTTCATATCAGCAAAGTCTTCATTCATCTTCTGTATGGCGTACTGCGTGGCCGAATTATCCGGGGTATTAAAAATAGTTACCCGGTCAGGGAAATCAATATAGTTGTTCAACAATCCAGGATTGAGATTTCCGGTTTTGAATAACGTTTGTACGGTATCAGTAAGTGTGGTAAAACGAAGCTTTCGCAAACCCCTGAAGTCGCGGATCATCTTCTCATTACTTTGCTCCCATGCTGCTTTAACGTCTACAACATCTTCATCCTGTCGGTTAACCATTCCGAGATAGTTGCCGAAAGAAGCCGACAAAAAAGATTTTAACAGGTATTTCGGATTAGCAATATCTCCTTTTGGTTCTTCCAATAATTTATTTTCGAAGAGTTGTGCCAGATCATCGAGTTGAAGTACACCCACCAGAACAAGATCTGGTTTCAACAACGGTACAGCATCTGCCATAAATTGTTTATAGGTAGTGGTAAACTGACCGCCTTGTCCACAGTTAATAACTTCAACATGGGTATATCCATTTTCTTTCAGGTAATTCTCCAGTTGCATGGGCCAGCTAAATTCAAGGTCAACACCCCAGCCAAACGTCCAGCTATCACCAAAACACAAAATTCTGTAAGTGTCCACGGGCTTCTGAATTTCTACTTCTTTGTTACGCAGCCCAATGCTATTAATGGTAGCCGTATAATCAAACTCAACTGTTTTATAAACAGCAACTGAATTGGGTTTAAAAATCAAACCATCACGTTTCACATCGTGATTAGCAATACTTTCTGTTTCAGAACGACTAAATATTCCAATTAAACAATTAATGAGTATAAGAAACCCAAGAATAATCGTAACATAGGAAGCATTAAAAATCAGACTCTCTGCTTTTTGCGATAAACTCTTTTGTCGTCTTACATACCAGATGGCCAGCATTCCGATGATTGGTATCAGCCAAAAAATCAAACTCAATATTTTTGATCCGTATACCTCATGATTGGAGTAATAGAGACGGAACGTCAATGGATTCCATAACAGGATTAAAACGGAGATAAAGAACAACAGTATATTCTTCGAATTTTTCATATCAACCTGCTTGCTAATAATCGTTCTAAATTGAACCTAAAACCATAAATGAGTGTCTGTTTTTTTCGCTAAGGCGCAAAGAAAAGGAATATTATTAAAAACCACGGGGAGAATTTTCCCTGATCACCTTGCCCGGAACGCCTACCACCACTGCGTTATCAGGTATGTCGCGCGTAATCACGCTTCCTGCACCAATAACAACATTCGCTCCTACTTTTATATTCGGCAGAATAACAGCGCCACTTCCCACGCTGCTAAAGTCACCAACAGAAGACCCCCCCAGTAAAGTAGCCCGCGGTGAAATTTCACAATAGGAACCGACTTTCACATCGTGATGTATGGCTGCAAATGCATTGATCAGGCTACCCTCACCAATTACCACACTACTGCTGATCAACACAAACTCCATGACATTAACGCCTGCCCCCAGCATTACCTGAAAGTGACCAATGCGAGCCGTCTCGGCAATAACAGAATGTAAACTTCCACCTGCATGCTGCAGTTTTTTGGCAACTATAGCCCTGGCGCTTGTGCTACCTAATCCTAGTATAAATCGATTATCCGCTTTGAAAATTTCCTGAACATCATTCACGTTATGAATGATCGGAAAGCGTTCATAAAAAAATTTGGGGCCATTTATATTGATATCATCAAAAAATCGCAGATCATCAAGTTGATTCTGCCGATGAAGTATATCAAGTACTTCCTTTGCATGTCTGCTGGCTCCGGCTACTAACACGATCAGTTATTTTGAACCCTTAACATGATCCGCGCCACGAAATCAATTTCTTCGAAGGTAAGCGTATGGTACAGTGGCAAACACAACACCCGATTACAAACCGATCGGGTTATGGGTAATTCAGCCCTTTCTACATACGGCAATTCGTCAAGGGAAGGGAAAAAGTACCTACGCGGATAAATCAAATTTCTATTTAACTCCTCAACCATCCGAAGGGTAGTTTCCTCTGTAGGCAACACCACGGCATAGTAGGCGTAATTGAATGTAGCTTCTTTCGCAATAGCAGGCTTTTGACATTTCAGGTTCTTCAGCACCTTATCGTAATATTCGCTTTGCACTTTGCGTGCCTGGCGAATAGCTTCAATATGCGAAAGATTAACCAACCCCATGGCCGCGTGATATTCAGAATTTTTTCCGTTGATTCCTACCTCGGCAAATTTTTCAGGACCATCGTGCCCGAAGTTGCGCATATAGGCCATTCGCTTAAGTAAGGCTGCTGAGTTGGTAACAACACCCCCACCCTCAATGGTGTGAAAAAGTTTAGTAGCATGAAAACTCGCTGTGCTTACATCTCCGAATTCAAAAACTGATTTTCCCTTGTAAAGTGTACCAAACGCATGCGCTGCATCATAAATCACTTTCAACTTATGCTTTTGTGCAATAGCCTGTAGCGCATCAATGTCGCATGGATTTCCATACACATGGGTGGCCAGAATAGCCGAGGTATTGGCCGTTATAGCTGCTTCAACTTTTTTGGGATCGATGTTGAGCGTATTCTTGTCTATATCAACAAATACTGGCTTGCAGCCTTCCCAAACAATACTGCTGGTCGTAGCCACATACGAAAAAGGCGTAGTGATTATCTCCCCCGTCAGGTCCAATGCCTTTATGGCTATTTGAATAGCAATGGTTCCGTTGGTGAGAAAAAGCAAATGATTAACCTTCAGGTATTCTTTCAGCTTTAATTCCAGCTCATTTACCAACGGGCCATTATTAGTCAACCAATTACGCTGCCAGATGCCATCCAGGTATTTTTCGTACTCGTGTTGGGGCGGAAGAAAGGGTTTGGTAACAGGGATCATAGGGCAAAACCGAAAATTAGGTAACTTTTTTCTCTTATAAAATTTCGTGGCCTTCGACAAGCTCAGGCGGACACTTCACAAGCTCAGGCTAACACTCCTCAAGCTCAGACTGACACTCCACAAGCAGGCAGGCTCAGGCTGACAACAGGAATTGGAAATGCCGCTTACATATTCCTTAAAGCCCGCTTTACATTCCTGATCGCTTGAAAAAAACCGGGATTTATGGTAAGCAAGGTTGTGCGCGCAAAGTCTTTTAAACTTGCTGAACTCCACGGAGCACTCCGAAAGGTATCGATGCTTAATTTAAATGCTTCCTTTTTGTTTCCATTCAACGCATGCCCGTTGGCAATATCATATTGCTTCAGCAACATCGACTGTTCAAGTGCTTTCTTCTTGCTGTCGTCAAGGTTAACCAACTCTCCCTTCTTCACCAATTCCATAAAACCCATTTCCTTTTTGGCAATGGTAAGCCGGTTGGTTCGTCCGTTAATGCTTCCTTCATTTATGCGGTACACGGCAAACACGTTATTGAGGTACCGTATTTTTCCGTGACCAAGCAACTTCATGTAGGTGTACCAGTCGCAACTGATGATTGAAAAAAAATCAGGTGTAAAATCTTCGCGCTTCAACACGTTGCGAAACATAATGGTGGCCGTAGTAATGCAATTGAAACGGATGAGTTTCTCAAACGCAATGTCATGATCGTTAACCGAAGGCGCATCGCCCCGGTCGAACCGGCCAGTGTTCTGATAATACTTTTTATGGTTACCGCACACCAAAACATAATCGGGGTTTGCTTCCAGAAATTGATATTGGATGTCTAATTTATTGGGGTTCACCCAGTAATCGTCACCTTCGCACAGGCAAAGGTATTTGCCCCGGCAACTGAACAGTGTACGCAGGAAATTTTCATGCATGCCCACATTGGTGGTATTTTCAATTACCCTTATTTTTTCCGGGTAGCGTTCTTTAAAACTGGTAATGACTGCTCGGGTGTTGTCGGTTGAACAGTCTTCGCCAATTACCAACTCATAATCCAAATCGGTTTTTTGATCCAGAATACTTTGTATAGCCTGGGCAATATACGGCCCATGATTATAGGCCAACATGAAAACACTGATTACGGGCGTTTGGGGGGACATTGAAATTCCTTGTATTTGATTTACAATATTCCTACTAGTTACTATGTGTCATCTCAAAAAAAAAAAATCCAATACCGCTGCAGGTACCCGCATCCTTCGCTAGTATGTCACCGATAGATTTAAATGTCCACCGAGTCCTTTTTGAATAATTCTCATCAAAGTCGATAGCCTGATGTCGCTTGCATTGTTCTCAATTCTTGAAATATAGGATTTTGTAGTCCCGCATTTTAAAGCTAATTGTTCTTGTGTCAAATTTTGATGCTCCCTCATTTCTTGAATGAGTACACCAAGTTTGAAGGCTTCAAACTCTTGTTCATAAGCGTTTCTTTTTGCAGAGCCTTTCTTTCCGTATTGCTTGTCAAGGTGATCAGCAAATGAAGTAAGGTTTTTATTTTCCTTTTTTTTCATCGAAGTATTGTTTTTTCAATTTCTCAGCAAGTTCAATTTCCTTTTTTGGTGTTTTCTGTGATTTCTTCTGAAATCCATTGACTACAATAATCAGTTTTCCTTTGTCGAAGAAACTGAAAGCTCTAAATATGTCACTACCAACTTCGACACGGATTTCAAAAATCCCATCAGAGTCCTCCATGTGGTTAAAGTACTTTTTAGGAACCATATCGAGGGTTTCTATTAGCCCCATTGTCCAGTTGAACTTTGCTTTAACCTCTGGTCTGAGAGATTCAAAAAAGTCCAGGTAGTACCGCTTGTAGTAAAATATTTTTCTAACCGTGTTGCCCACCAGGCAATGTTAGCTAATTAGGAAACTATCTCCAAGGCTGAAAAGTTCAATTTTGAACCAAATCTCAACCCCGCCCCTCTCCTTCATCAGCGGAGTGCCCGAAGGACGCGGGGAGGATTTGCCTGATTATTTACTTATCCTACGCGCCTCTGGGAAAATACTGCCCCAACCTTACATCATCTAAAAACACGCATTTTACCCCTAATAGCCCTGCAATTAACAGATAAGTGATTTTTAACCTTTGAGGACGCATTTTTGTTAATAATTTAATGTTAAATAGTACGCCAGGGGTTGTCACTTTTGCGACCTTTGTCGGATATTAGTAGGAGCTTTAATCGATCACCCCGTCTATGAAATCACTGGCTAAAATCGCCATTTTAATTGCCGTTTTAACTTCCTTTTGCAATCTTTCCTATTCGCAAATTGACACAACGTGGACTTATTTCCATTATAAAAATGATGGAACACGAGGGGCTGGGCCACTCACTTCCGGCACGGGGATTAACATTGACATACGCCTAAGGGATTACGACCCAGGTACGGAGCGAAATTATTACCTGCTTGAAAATAAAACCTTCAGCTTTCGCAGAACCAATGGGGTTCTTAACGATAGCTATTATGCCATGGCAGGTTTTACCTCTACAAATTATACTCAAGGTCAATTACGGGAAACTGCATGGAGCGACCGGTTCCGGATGAACTACCGGCTGTTATTCCCACGCAACTACAACTCAAACCCAAATGTAGAAGGTGGTTACCCGCTGATTGTAATGGTACACGGCTTTGGCGAGCGCGCAAATTGTTGGGGCAACGATTGCTATTGGGCAAACGGGTTTTGGCAGCCGAATGTAAATACTTTAGGTAGTAGGACAATTACATCTGTTACAAATACAGGAGGTTCAGCATTATTTACTATTTCTGGTACGTTTTTCACTGATGCATTACAAAACCCACTTAATAACGAAGTTGTGTTTGTCCGTTCTGATGTACCCGCTTACAACGGTATAAGAAGAATTGTAGTGGTCAATGATACCCAATTCAGGCTCTCAAATAATCTGACGGCAACTACTTCAACAAACTTAATTGGATTTACAAGTAATATTACCTCAGGTTCAATAGAACGTTACCAGGCAGAAACCTACCGAATTGTTTCTGCAGCCAGTGGCGGAACCGGAAGTACGACATTTACTACCAGTACACCTCACCAGTTTATGAATGGTCAGTCGGTTGTGATAAGCAATTCTACTGTATCCGCCTATAATGGCACAAGAACCATTTCTGCTGTTCCCTCATCCACAACCTTTACGGTTAGCAGCACAAATTTTACATCTTCAGCACAAGCTGATGCTTCATTGTTAAATAACCTGCGTTTGTTAAACAACGATCACAGCATGACCCACGGTGGTGCAGTACACCAAACGGCAGTACTCACCACCACCCCTCTCGGTATGGCGCCAAACAACCCAAATATGCCCGCCCGCGCATGGCCGGGCTTTGTGCTTTTTCCACAAAACTTAAATGGTTGGCAAACAGGGGCAGAGGATGTTGTGCGCATCATCCGGTTGCTGATAAAAAAATATAACATCAACCCAAATAAAATCTACATCCATGGACTCTCCGATGGTGGTGCAGCAGTATACCGTGTAATACGAAGTGCGCCATGGTTGTTCTCGGCCGCACTGCCCATGTCGGCTGTAAATGGGGCAGAGATCAACGAATGGAACCTGGAATCATACGTATCGAGTATACCGCTGTGGATTTTTCAGGGGGGTACTGATGGAAACCCAAACCCTGCACTTACCATGGCAAGGGTTCAGGATTTCAGGAACAACGGATTGAATGTGCGCTACACCCTTTACCCGACTTTGGGGCATGGGGTTTGGAACAATGCCTATGCCGAACCGGACTTTTTCAGTTGGATGCGTACTAGGGATAAGGCCAATATTCATGTAAAATTTGGCACCCCTTCGGTTTGCAGTACTTCTGGCACGGGTGCGGAACTGATACTCGCACAGGGTTTTTTAGCTTATCAATGGGAAAGGGATGGTGAAATTATACCAGGAGCTACCTCCTATAGCCATACCGCCACCTTGCCCGGAACCTACCGTGCACGCTTTAGCCGCAAATTAAACCCAGGGCCGAACGATTGGAACCGGTGGTCCGATCCGGTTATCGTAAAGGAAAGTGCACCGGCCAAGCCAACTATAACAGCTTCTAGTTCAACCATTTTCGCTACCCAAATCACCGGTGCGACCAATGTGGTGTTGAAAGCAAATCCGAAAAACACTAAATACTACTGGTACCGTAATGGAAGCCTGGTTACGGATGCCAGAACATATAATGGTGCATTTAGCCTGGTACAGGATACATTATCCATGATTATGCGCAATGACACGGATGCCGGATCGTATACCTTGCGGACAGCAGATATTAGTGGCTGTCAGAGTCAAAGTTCGGACCCTGTATTTGTTGGTTTTAGTGCGGGCACAAACTTAACAGCACCGAGTAACTTTAACGGAACTGCACAAAACTCCGCCAGCATATTTTTAAGCTGGAACGACAATTCACTAAATGAAACCGGCTTTGAAATCTGGAGGAAAGATGATGATGATATTTTTACCCTGGTGGCTATTACCCCGGAGGATGCGGTAGCCTATTTAGACAATAACCTTTCCCCAAACACCACTTACCGTTACAAAATACGAGCTATTGGCAATAACATAAATGCCTTGCGCTCGAACTACGTGCCCGGCAATGAAAATGAAAACGTATACCTGGAAGTAACCACCCCCGGTGATGGTATTGCACCAACCCCTCCTCAAAACCTGCGCGTTACACTCAACACCCTTACCAGCATTTCTCTGGCATGGGATGCCGGCACGGATAATACTGCAATCAGGCAATACAAAGTAAATTTCGGTGCTTCTTCAACGTTTACAGATTCAGATAAAACAACCTTTACCATTGAAGGGCTATCTGCTAATCAAGCCTACCCCATTACGGTGCAAGCAGAAGACCTAACTGGCAACCTATCGCCACCGAGCAACTTGGTCATAGGTACCACTGTTGTTGAGGGGCTTTACTACGAACACTCCACTGGTGCGTGGACTACGTTATATCCTCAAGAGTCTTCAAGCAGAGGTGAGACGCCCCCAATTGATTGGTTGACAGCCGAGTTTACTGGTAAGGTCACCAACTTTAATGTGAACCCCATTAATGTGGAGCCTCCGGCAACACCTGGAATTGCTACCCAGCAAGACTTTTACAAAATTAAATTTGAGGGATACCTCCTTATACCAACTTTTTCACCTGCTACTGTTGGACCAAACCACTGGCAATTCCGCTTAACTTCTGATGACGGAAGCATGCTTTTTATCTTTTCAAAGAATACTATAAATTTTAATTACAATACACTCAATAGTCCAGCACCATTACTTATCAATAATGGGATAAAAGAAGATGGCCCTGTTGCAGTCGCTACAACTATGGGAACCAACGTAACACTTGCACCTGACTATTATCGTATAATTGTCTTATTCAATGAATTTACCCAAAATCAAATATTAACAGTTGAGTATCGTAGAAAGATCAGTTCAGGAGATAATGATGCCAACTATACAGAGTGGGAACCGATACCAGATGATTGGCTTCGCTCAGGTAATTTCACACCCCCTGCTCCACTTGCGGCTGCCACAAGTTTAGCAGCAGTAGCCAATGGCATGACCAGCATTAACCTTTCGTGGCAATATGGAGGGCCACCGGCACATCAATTTGAAGTTTACCGCTCACTTGCTGTTGATGGAACGTTTGAGGTTGTTGGCCGTGCCTCAGGCCTGGCTTTTAGCGATAACACAGTGCTGCCCGGCACTACCTATTTCTATAAACTTAAAACAGTGAATATTACCACCGGTGCAACCTCTCCTTTCAGCACCTCGGCCAACGCTACAACCGATGTGGATAACATAACGCCTTCCGTTCCTTCCGGCTTAACCTTAATCGGCAAAACATTTTCGAATGTAGTCTTCAACTGGACAGCCTCAACGGATAATGTTGGTGTTGCCGGGTACGAAATTTTAATTAACAACATTATCGTTGACTCAACGGCAGTTACCAGTTATGTGGCTACCGGCCTTGAACCCGGTACACTCTACAACTTTACAGTAAAAGCTTTTGATGCTTCGGGTAATAAATCGGCAGCGTCTTCGGCATTGGCGGTAACCACAAACTCGGGTGTTGTCTACTATTCAAAGGCGGCCGGAGCGCTTAACAATGCAGCCACCTGGGGCACCAATGCCGATGGAACAGGAACTCCTCCAAATTTTACTTTTAATGGTCAGTTTTACAGGGTAGCCAACCGCGCCAGCACAGGACTCGGTGGTCAGCTAACCATTGGCGGCAGCGTTTCCAAAATTATTGTGCCCACCGGCACAACCCTTACTGTAGACAATGCCATTTCAGCCAAACTGGAGGTGCAGGGTAACGGAACTGTTAATTTGAACCACGCCACCACCGCGCCTGAGTTTTTAAGTGTATCCCCTGCCAGTACGGTTAATTTCAATGCGTATAATTACATACCAGCCGGCAGTTATGGTAACGTAAACCTTACCGGCACGGGCAACAAAAATTTTGAAGCCGGTGACATTACCATTATGGGCAACCTCACGGCAACCAATGGCATTGCTTTAAAAGGCGCACCATCCAATGCCTCAAAGGTTACTGTGCACGGTGATGTAACGCTGGCCGGCTCACCGGCTACCGTGGCCACCGATAACGCGCTGGATGTAACGTTTGCCAAAGCCGGCACCCAAACGTTAACCGTTAACGGTGCGCTGGATTTGTATAAAATTTCAACCGCGGCCGGCACCACGGCCAACGTGGTAAACGGGGGCAGTGCCGCAACCCTTAACCTTGGCTCGCCAAACGGTGGCGGGCTGGCCCTGGCCAACGGCAGCACGCTCAACCTGGGCAACAACCACCTGGTAATGAAGAATGCTGCTACTATAAATGCTGGCGGCCAAACCGGCAGGCTGGCCCTTAGCGGCAGCAACTTAACGCTGAACAGCAGCAGCACACAAAATTCCAATTTGTATTTGGATAACGTGTTGAATACAGCCGGCATGGTAACCACCACCTATAGCAGCACCGGAGACCTGGTGATCCAGTCACCGCTGCGTATTACGGATGGTTTAAAAATAAAGGCCGGTGAAGTAAATTCAGGCGGTAACATCACGCTGGTTTCCACGCAAACCAAAACGGCCTACCTGCAGGAGCTTGAAGGCAACGGAAGCATTACCGGTGCCGCAAAGGTTGAGCGCTGGGTGAGCATAGCGAGAAAATACCGGTACATGTCATCGGCCGTGGCCAACATGACGGTGGCCATGTGGCAACAGAGTGGTATGCCCATTACAGGGCCTTTCACCGGCAGCAGCCCCAACTCGTCCAACCCTTCCATGTTTTATTATGTAGAAAACCAGGGTGGTTACAAAAACTATCCGCACAACGGCAGCAACAACACAGTAACCTTTGAACGCGGCCGCGGGTATTCGATTTTTAATTACAACGGCAACGACCCGCTTACCCTTACCATGACGGGCAACCCTTACCAGGGCAGTGTGTCGTACACCTCGATACTTACACCGGGTACAGGCGGTAACGATGGCTGGAACCTGATAGGTAATCCATACGCCTCAGCCATTATGTGGAACAACCTGGCAAGTGATTGGACCAGAAGCGGCTTGTCACCGATTGTTAGCGTACCCGACAATACAGGAGGCACCCTAGTTTTCAGAACCTACAATGCCAGCAATGGACTGGGAACATTAACAGGAGGTATTATCGCCCCAGGGCAAGCCTTCTGGGTTCAGGCCGTAAATGCAAATCCTTCCTTAACCATTCACGAAAAAGCAAAACGAACCAACACCTCTACGTTTTTCCGTGAAGGTGAGTCAACTGTGAACAGCATTACCATGCGACTGTCTAACGGAACATTAGAAGATGAGGCGTACATAATTGTTGGCGATGAATACGCGGATACGTATGAACCCGGCATAGACGGCATGAAATTTAAGAACCAGATACTGAACCTGAGCTCGCTATCGTCTGAAAATGTAAAACTCATTTTTAATAATGTCTCAAACAGTTTCTGTGAAAAGACTATCGCGCTAAGCGTTGAAGATGTAACACCGGGCAATTATACACTCACGTTCGAGAACATTGAAAACCTGGTGGGTGTTGGTGCAGTTACCCTTACCGATCATTTTACCAACACCACACAAACGCTGACAGGCGGTGATCATTATAACTTTGCGGTTACCTCCAACGCAGCCAGTTTTGGTGCCGGCAGGTTTACGCTCACGCTCAATCGCCCAGCGCTTCAGAAAAATGCAGTGGCTACGGTTGAAAATGTGTGTGGAGGAACTTCGGCCACTATTCAGCTAACCAATGTACAACAAGGTGTATTCTACTATGCATCTTACCTGAACGATGAAACACCGTTATCGGAATTACAATCAAGCGAAAATGGAACCATTACCCTCATTGTTCCGGTAAGCGCGTTGCAATCCGGAACAAACAACCTGGTTATCCGCACCGGTTTTACCGGCTGCAGCAACGAATTGCTTTCGGCCACACCGCTTGCGTTCACGTACACCCCTAAACCACAGGTAACGGTAGACCGGCCGTACTATACACTTTGCGATGGCGCCCAGGTTACCCTGAAGGCAGAAACCAACCCGGAAAACAGCTTGCGTTGGTATAAAGACGGCCAGTTAATACCCAATCAAACCAGCGCAAGCTGGGTATCAGAGCCCATTGCCAGCACCACGCTTTTCCAGGTAGCCGCGGTAATCAACGGCTGTGAAGGGAACAAAGCCTCCACCTACGTAGAAATAAACCAGGTGCCAGTGCCACGGATTGAATTCAACGGTGATGCGCTGGAGATTGTAAACGCTATACCTGCCGGAACGTTTATGCAGTGGTACAGAGACAACGAACCCCTGGATGCTTACGACCGGGGCATTAAACCTGTTGAGGCCGGTACCTATTCGGTGTTGGTTTCAAAAGGTGGCTGCTCCAAAGTTTCTGAAGGTTTCGAATACCTGGTTACCGGCACAGAAAATCCGGTGTTCGATGGATTTAATGTTTACGTGTATCCAAACCCGGCAACGCATGACCAGCTTTATGTGAAAGTAGAAACCACATCAACGCTGGATGCGAACATTGCCATTGTTGACCTTACCGGGCGTAATGTGTTTGATGCTTCCATAAAAGGAACGCACGTAAACGGTGTTCATAAATTAAACGTATCGCAGGATACAGCCCCCGGTATGTATATCATGTTCATCCGGCAAGGTGATGCTGTGCTGCAGCGTAAAGTGTTACTCCATTTTGAGTAACTGAAAATAGAATTATTAGAACAATGAGCCGGTTCAAGAACCGGCTCAGTTTATTAAACTTCCCCCCTTCCCCTCTCCTGCAGGAGAGGGGAAGGGGGGTGAGGTCTACCCCACGAAGGAAGTGCTTAAGATTGGTAAAACATATTGCTACACAATTCTGCTTACCTTTCTGGTAAGCCTCCCTATTGTGCTATATGCGCAAGCGCCCTGTCCATCATGCCAAATTGTTATGACAAGTCCGGGGGGAACCCAATTTCTGATTTATACGCCACCTGGCTACAACGCCAACACTCCCGCTCCCTTATTGGTTAACCTTCATGGACAAGGACAGATTAATCCTAATCCTCAATGGCCAGGTTGTTTCTCTATTGAATGTTTACGGACTCAAGGAAATGATGCAACCCCGGCATATCTTATCCATCAGGGTCAATGGCCGGCTTCAAGGCCTTTCATCGTAGTATCCCCGCAGATGAAACGCGATGCTACCCCTAACATTGCCGATCAGGATTGGTCGCCAGCATACATAGATGAGGTGATTGAATTTGTAAAAACCCAACGTACCATTAATGCAGATAAAATTTACATCATGGGCTTAAGTCTGGGTGGCCAGGGTTGTATGCTCTATAGTGCTGCCTATCCGCACAAAGTTGCCGGTATGGTACCGATGTGTGGCCGCACAGATGATGTTATTGCAGATGGAATAGCATGTTCATTGGTAAACATTCCGATGTGGATTTTTCACGGAACAGAGGATTTGCTACTGAATTATAGTAATGCTACCAACATGGCCGCAGCCATTAACGCCTGCCCCAGCCCGGGAAGCATCAGGCCGCATGTAACCTTGCTGGATGCCGTTGAGCACAACGGCATGTGGAATCCTATCTACAATTTATCCGCAGGCTATCCGGTTTACGACTGGCTATTACAATTCACCAAAAATTCAACGGTTAATATTCCACCGTATGTTAATGTTGGAGTAGATAAAAAGTTTTTGCTTAGTGATGGTACCCTTTACCTGAACTCAGAGTTTTTTGATGCGGATGGTTCCATCGCTTCCGTTCTTTGGACACAACTACAAGGCCCAGCGCTTACCCTGGAACAAACCAATACCCGCATACTTAAAATCACTAACCTGCAGGCGGGTACATTTCAATTCAGGCTTACGGTAACCGATAACCTGGGGGCAATCAGCAGTGATGATATTACGGTTCAGTTGCTCAGTTCCGTTGGATCAAACAATAGTGTTATCGGCTTTACCCTTACTAATGCTGCAACAAATAACAGTAACATTGGCTCCTTAGTCAATGAGCAGTTGATAAATAAAAATGCACTTGGCACAAATGACTTAAATGTGAGGGCAGCTATGGCCAACCAAGGCGGAAGTTTAGTTTTCAAAGTAAATAGTAACCAATTTACAAGACGATTAGATGGCTGGGGGAGTTTTAACACTCTTTACGTATATCCGCATGATTATGCACCTTTTGGTTGGAAAATTTTACCAGGCGATCATGTACTGTGTGCAACACCCTATACTGGTTCCAACGGTGATGGAACGGATGGAATTTCAAAATGTGTAAAACTTTCGGTAGTAACCCAAACACCAGTGAACTATTATCCTAAGCCAGGCCAGGATTTGAGTTTGCTAAGTTCGTGGGGTACTAATAGTAATGATGGCAGTGGCTCTTCACCAAGTTCATTCAGTGGCAACTTCCAGGTATTCAATGTTAACCGGCCAGCATCGCAAAGCGGAACGTTAACGATAAGCGGCACAGAGTCCGCACTGTGGGTAAAGAATGGCGGTGAGATGACCGTTAGCAATACCTTTACCGGGGTTATAAATGTTGAAGGGAATGGAATCGTAAATATCAATACAAGTCAGCCGGTTATATTTGGTTCCGTATCACCAACCTCTACCGTTCGCTTTGGTGCCGCTGTTACAACCATACCGGCACAAACTTACGGACACGTAGAAATCCTTGGCGCGGGTACAACCAAAACATTGGGCAGTGGTGCTACCATCATTACCGGCAACCTGACCATCGCCAATACTGTAACGGTAAATGGCGCTGCCAACAATACCAGCAACATTCAGCTCACGGGTGATCTTACCCTGCACGCGAGCACTGAATTTAATCCGGCTACCAAATTTGCGCTCACATTATCGGCCAACCGGCCGCATGCCATAAACTTCTCAGGTACCCGGGCCGTGTTTAATCAACTCACTATTTTAGGTAATTCGGCAGTGAGTGTTTCGCAAGGCACCTCACCTTTTACGCTGGAGCTTGGCTCGGCTACTGGTGGCGGGCTGATTGTTCAACCGGGTAGCGAGCTGGGGCTTGGAAAAAATCATTTGAGCATTACAGGGTCAGGCTCGATAAATAGTCAGCAGCAAATCGGCCGTATTGCTTTTGATAAAAGTAACTTAACCATTACCTCACAGTCATCCGCTAACTCTTATCTATATACTAAACCCACCCAGGATGTTATATCCTCGGTAACGGTAAACCTTACCGGCAGTGGTGCGCTGATTCTACAGGATTCATTGTTTGTACTCGATTTTGTTAAAAACTTTAATGGAACACTTAACGCAAACAAAGTACTCACACTGGTTTCGTCAGCTACGCAAATCGCCCGTATTGCACAAACGGAGGGCACGGGAAATATCACCGGTGAGGTTCGGTTTCAGCGCTTTGTGCGCCCGGGCAGGATGTACCGCTACCTGGGCTTTCCGGCTCACAACGTGAGGGTGAGTGACTTGCAAAAGCAAGTTCCGGTAACGGGCAACTTTATGGGGCGTTCAACCGGCCCAGGGCTAACTACCAATCCTTCGCTCTTTCTATACAATGAACCAAGCGGATGGCTGCCATTTCCTACTACATCGAACACCGAAAATTTTGTGATGGGAAAAGGGTATGCAGTATTTATCCGGAAGTCGGATGAACAACGTTAATAAGGATGGCTGGTGAAGTGCACACCGGTAATTTTACTTTTCAACTGAATCAAGGCTCCGCATTACCAAACGCGGGCTGGAGCCTTATCGGTAACCCCTATGCATCGCCTATTCAATGGGGCGGTTCAGGTTGGCAAAGCAATGGCGTTAACCCAACTGCGTATGTCAGGGATAATGAAGTGGGCAATGGTCGCTTTCTACAGTGGAACGGTACCGTTGGCGATCTGGAATTTGCCGGATTGATTGCCCAAGGGCAGGCATTCTGGGTAAAAGCCACCGGGGCGAATCCCTCGCTCACTATTCAGGAAACCGCCAAAGCAAATGCACAAGCCAACCTTTACCGGACAAAACAAGAATCAAATTCAACCCTCGCCATTTCGCTAGACCACAATGGATTAACAGACCGTACTTATCTGGATTTTAATAATCAATCGGGATTGAAGTTTGATCCACATTGGGATGGTGTAAAGCAGCAAAACAGTTACTACAATTTAGCCACGCTTACGCCCGATTCAGTGTTGGTAGCCATAAAAAATATGCCCGATACATGCCATGTTACAATGGGGCTTGCCGTACACGATGTAAACGTTGGAACGTATTCATTCGCGTTTTCCGGATCAGCACTTGATACCGAGCGGAAATTTTTCTTAAAGGACAATTATCTTGATGCGATTACACCCATACGTGCCGGTCAGAACTACACCTTTCAAGTAACCGATGAGGCCAGCACCTTTGGTAACAAACGCTTTCAACTACTCGCCATGGTTGAAGTCGCTCAACCCGAAATTTCAGTTGACGAAGATAACCTGGTTTCCAGTGCGGTTTCGGGTAATCAATGGCTGTTGAATGGCGAGGAGATAGACGGAGCAACCGAACAGCGCTATACGCCTGTGGTTAGCGGTAACTACCAGGTGCGGACAACGAAATCATCGTGCTCAAAAACCTCTCCACCCTTTTCCTATGCCATTACCGGTACTGAACCCAGGCAGCCTCCCATTCAACTGCATCCTAATCCTGCTCAACATTCGGTCTCTGTTAACGGAATTTCAAAAGCTGCAGCTTATACCCTACTCAATAGCTGGGGCCAGGTTGTGCAAACAGGTCTGTTGACCGCTGACCACAGGGAAATTGAATTAAGGTTTTCCTCCGGTCTCTATATACTTGCGCTTGAAGGGGAAACAGGTATTCAACGGCACAAACTCATCATTCAGAAGTAATACCCAGCCGGTTTTATATTCCCCACTACCCTGTTAAATTTACAGCAAGTCATCGCATGAAAAAATTACTTTCGTACCTCAAAAGCTTCTCCATTAGTGTTTTTGTATTTCTTATACTGGTGGCCCTTACCAACTGGGCGTGCGGCATTTACCTTACTAAAATAGGTGGCGAAAAACGCCACCTCCTTCCGGGTTATGCAGAAGATCCCGCCTATGCAGAAGCCATCTTTAATGACTACCACAGTATTGCGCATCGTTATAAACCCTTTGCCGAGTGGCAAATGTTGCCCTATGAAGGAAGGACTTTACACATTACTAATGAAGGGCTTCGGTTTCATACGCCACCTTCGGGTGCAACACCGGCACCCATCATTCGCTTTTTTGGAGGCTCTACCATGTGGGGCGAAGGGTCGGACGATGACAATACAATTCCTGCATTAGTCCATCAGGCAATAAATACAGGTACTGTTATTAATCATGCGCAACTTGCCTACAACTCCCGGCAAAATCTGGATGCTTTAATCTCCACGTACGCAAAGGGTGAAAAGGCGGACGTTGTTATTTTTTATGATGGTGTAAACGATGCCGCATTCCTATGCCCTAAGGAAATTCAGGAACTTCCCGGGCACCGGTTAATACCGTTATTTCAAAAAAAGATTTATGGCGGTGGCAAACAACTGATTTCAACCGTACTTAATAACCTGTTCACTAAAAATATTTTGTTGTTAATCCAGTACCGCCAAAATACGGGTGATCAGCAACCTTCCCTATACGATTGCCTGAACTCCGGTAAAGGGCTAAGTGTAGCGCACATGCTTATGGCAAACTGGGAAATGGCCCATGAACTGGTTAGCAGCAGAGGCGGTAAGTTTATAGCGGTTTTGCAACCCGTTTCCTATATCGGCTCACCCCAGGTGGAGCATCTTCAACTCCATGAAGAGTTGGGGGCAAACTTTCGATTCGTCTATGCTGAACTGCAGAAACTCATCCGGGAAAAAAATTATCCGTGGGTATACGACTTTACCACAGCGTTTAATGGAGAGGAGTATATCTACATTGATTTTTGTCATGTCACCAAAGCAGGTAACAAAATCATTGCCGATAAATTATCCCCTATTGTGTCGCAAGAATTAAATCCGGTACACTAATTCACAACAAGTTTATTTCTATATTTCAAATCATAAAACGTTTCCATACTCAATGAGTTCAGTTAAAGTTACACATCAGGATAGAATTCAGGACGGCATCAAATACGCAGAAGAAACCTTGCTCGACCAGGGAGGGCACCTTGAAATTGATAAACGGTTATTAAAAAAACATTTCGACTTCAACGGAAAGACCGTGATGGATTTTGGTTGCGGGGTTGGGGGCATGAGCATATGGATGGCCAATCATTTAGGGGCCATTGTTGACGGCTATGATATCGATGAAAAACATATTGAAGTAGCATTTGCCTTGCTGAAAAAGTATCCAACCGAAAACGTAACCTTTTCGCAAAAAAATATAATCGAGAATCCTATTGATAAGGAATACGATGTAATCATTCTCAACGATGTGATTGAACACATCAAGCCCGACTGGATACCGGGAATTCTCACTATCCTGGTAAATCGAAATTTGAAAAAAGGAGGTTTACTCTATTTTAGTTACCCACCGTGGGAAGGCCCTTACGCCAGCCATATGCAACGCGTCATCAATGTTCCCTGGCTTCAATACATGCCACAAAAAATGCTGGTGAACATGATCCGTAAACGAAACCAGACTACCCTTGGGCAGTATGATCTGGTGCAGGAATACCTTGAACTGAATCACATGACGCACAAAAAGTTGATGAAATTTATGGAGCCGTTGCCCGTTGAGCCTGAGTTCAGGTACAGCCATACGAAGCTTAATAAAATTAACTTGTTCGCCAACACGTCCTTTTATTGGTGGCCGGCCAAGCACCTGATCTCCAAAGAGTTTATAACCTTCAGAAAGAAATAGTCAGAAGGCAAGACTCTATTAGAAGTCATCTCAAAAATATTATCGTCCTTGCGATCCGCCACAGGCGGAGAAGCAATCTCGATTTATGATGCTGAACACGGGATTGGCTTTAGTCACCGCGGGCTTTGACCCGCGATCCCTTTCTATCGTACGGATAGAGGTGAACGTATTTGAGATTCAATTTTAAAAATCTTTAAAGCTTAAGCTTCTTAAAAGTAAACTCCGGAATATTTCTGATGATTAACATGATCCATTTCCATACGGGCAAAACATACACAACATCCTTTTTCCGCTGCATCGCCCGGATGATCAACGCGGCAGCCCTTTCAGGTTGAGCCGTAAGAAACGCAGATGTTTTCATGCCCGCAAGCATCCTTGTTTTCATGAAACCTGGCTTTACCGTAATTACCCGTACACCGCTCTTGAAAAGTCTGTTTCTTAACCCGGACAAGTAAGCTGTAAAACCGGCCTTTGCACTTCCATATACGTAATTGCTTTGGCGTCCGCGTTCCCCCGCCACCGAACTGATACCCACTATCATGCCCTCCTTTCGATTCTCAAAATCATTGGCGATGACATTGAGTATTGAAACTGCCCCTACATAATTTGACATTACTATTGTAGCACTTTCTTGCCAATCAACCATTGCTTTGGTATGATCTCCCAAATAACCAAAAACACAAATTGCCGTGTCCGGTTTGGGTTCAAGGCTTTCATAAAAATTTTTATGTGTATCCGGGCGCAATGCATCAAATTCGGCTAGCGTTACGTTAATCCCGAAGCGTATGGCTAAATCACTTTTTACAGCCGCCAGCCGGTCACTGTTCCGTGCAGCCAAAATCAATTCACACGATTTTGCAGCCAATTGATTTGCAAGGGCCAGGGCTACTTCGGATGAAGCACCCAGTATAAGGACTGTTTTCATAGGGTTATTTAATTTCAAGGCGCCTGGAAAGCAAGGATACGATTTTCTTTTCCGGGTCAACTTTATTTAAGAAAGATACAAAGTTCGATGCGTTAGGATATGTGCTGTGGAAAATTTCAGGCTTCATCCGGGCATCTTTCGTTAAATAAATACGGCCGCCATAATCCTTAACCATCAGATCAAGTTCATCCAAAAAGGAAAACAGCTTATCATTTATGGGAATGTCAAGTGCCAGGGTATACCCTTCCATATTGAAAGAAATGGGACCCTGCTGCGTTCCAAAAAGTTTAAGTACCGCTAAAAATGAACCCCACCCCTTGCTGCTTATGCGGTTAAGGATATTGCGCACGCCTTCTTTGCCACGCTCCTTGGGAATTACAAATTGATATTGAACAAATCCCCGTTTCCCATAAATCCTGTTCCAATGTAAAATAGCATCCAATGGATAGAAGAAACTTTCACAGGTGGCCATTGAGTGCATCTCCTTCTTATAATTTTTTCCATAAAAAACAGAATTGAACGCCTTTACCGACAGGCCGTTCAATACAAAGGAAGGAAAATAGAATGGTACCGAAAGTGTGCTTGATTTTTTGGGAAATGCGTGCCGGGCTCCATTCAATTCAGGAACCGTTGCATGTTCGCCTAACATAAGTATGCTCCGCCCAAAATCAGAACCTGTTTTCAGGCAATCGATCCATGCCACAGAATAGGTGTAATGACCATACTGTTCGAAAAGATCTAACACCTCATCAAGTCCACCCGATTTTATTTGTACCTGCCTGATATACCCTGTTTCAATCTTTTTTAATGAAAAGGTTACCTCCAAAATAATTCCGGTGAGCCCCATGCCACCACAAGTAAACCAAAAGTATTCGCTGTTCTCCGAAGCGTTACAATAAATTACATCACCTTTTGGCGTAAGAATCTTCAATGAAAGTACATGCTGCGAAAATGATCCGTCCTTATGATGATTCTTCCCATGTACATCCGATGCAACAGCACCACCAACAGTGATAAACCGTGTGCCTGGTGTAACGGGTAAAAACCAGCCTCTCGGCATAATCACATCCAAAATATCGGTCAGCAACAGTCCGCTTTCACAGGTGATGATACCCTTGCGGTCATCAAAATAAATAATCCTGTTAAACTTAAGTGTACTGGTAACGGATGGTGCCAGTGATGCATCGCCATAGCAACGGCCATTACCACGTACAATGAAAGGAGAACCAATAGACAGTTGGGCACTAAAATCTTCAGCCAATACAGGCGAAGAAACATTCGACTTCGCTAGTGGGTAATTGTTCCAATTTGTAATAAAATCACTCGCCATTCTATCAAAATCTCATAACTTTAACACCGATAGTTACGCTTTAATTCACTGTTTATGAAGCAATTCGTTCACGAAATTTTATCCTTCCAACAACTAAAATGGCAGCATTGGATTTTAATTTTTTCATTTTACCTGCTCTTTCATATTCCCGTAATACTAAAAAGCGATTATAACTCAAATCTTGCCGTAATGCAGGCGCAAGCCTTTCTTGAAGGAAATCTCAATATTGAAAACTACTTCTGGGACGCCTCCGTATTTGAAGGCAAATATTACGTGTGTTTCCCCCCCTTTCCTGCTGTTCTGGTAACACCGTTGGTAGCTATGTTCGGCAATCATGTAAACACTATTTTTCTAAGCCTGCTGATTTCCTGTTTAAGCATGTATCTTTTGTACCAGTTGTTACTTAAGTTGATCGGGGATTCAACTGGTAAGCTTTGGGTATTTCTCGGGTTCTTTTTTGGAAGCGGATATTGGTGGGTAGTACTTACCAGTGACCATATTAATGGGTTCGCCCATGTAGTTTGCATTTGCCTGCTTCTCATGCTGTTACTTGAATTACAAGGCAAAAAAAGATCCCTGGTAATTGGTGTGCTTTGGGCATTGGCCTTTTTAACCAGGCAGATGACTATCTTCTATGGAATTCTAATTATCTATTTTCTTTATGCAGACCAGCCCGATAAAAAAACTGCATTCAAGGATATTTCAATAGCTTTTGTGACAGCCTTTGTTTGCGTTTTTCCTTATTTCATTCTTAACTATTTAAGATTTCATAATTTTCTTGATACGGGTTATCAATACCTGATTTATGCAGCGCCTATCCAGGAAAGAATTGATCAATACGGGTTATTCAGTACCAAATATTTTCTTTATAATTTCTATCATTTATTGATAAAAGGACATAACCTGATCTTTTCCGGCAGCATGAATTTACAGGTAGCTGGTATCGATCAATACGGAACTTCACTTCTTGCCGCTTCACCCTTTGTTATTTTTTCGTTTAAAGCACAACAAGAATTCAACTTTAAAATTGCTTTTTGGAGCACAATAGTATTAATCCTGGTCAGTATTCTACTTTATCATAATAATGGCTGGATGCAGGTGAATACACAACGCTTTTCGCTTGATTTCTTTCCTGCTTTGCTGGTGCTTATTTCACTTAGTTACTCTTCTATTCCCAAGTGGCTTTTTAAATCCTTCATTCTCTACTCGATCGCCTTAAATTTTTTAAGTTACGCAATCCATAGCCTACGCTGACATGAAAAAATGGATTCTTCCTGCCATCGAATTACTACCGATAATTGGCTGTTCGCTATTTCCACTATTTTTTGATTTATCCTACCAGATAAACTTATACATGATATGGGAAGGTGCTTATCGGCTTTATCTTGGGGAGCTACCTTATAAAGATTTCGGTATCCCGATGGGGATATGTTCGTGGTTAATCCCGGCACTATTTTTTAAACTCTTTGGGCCCACACTTTTCACCTTAGCCAAGGCGCAGGCATTTATGAACATCATTTCAGGCCTGGCCTTTCGATGGATACTGGTGAGTAATGGAGCCACATTTTATACACGATTTCTTAGTCTAGTTATTTTCTCGTTAACATTTATACTTGGATTATATTGGCCACAATACAATCACACCGTTATAATTTTTCAACTCATTGCCATAGGCTTGCTGTTTCACTATTTTAAAAATAAAGAAGATAAAAAATCATGGCTCATTCTGATAAGCTCTGGATTCTTTTTTACTGTAGCTTTTTTTACAAAGCAAGATGGTGGGGGCCTGGCGTTGCTTATTGGTTTAATAATTGTGATCGTTCACTCGTATCAAGTACGTACTCCCAAACCTGCAATTTTATTTACGACATCACTTATCGTGTTCTTCTTAGTATTTATACTTCCATTCCTGCACTATGATTTCGCCTACTGGTTCAACTTCGGCCAACCACCGCACTATGCACGCATAGCTATTCACGATCTTCTCAGAATTAACATGGAAGAATCACGATGGGAAAAATTCTACCTCATGGCTATCCTCATACTTTTCTACATAAGATGGCGTCAAGGAGGTACTACCCAAAAGGATTTTCTGTTTACACTACTGGTAGTGGGTATTCTTGTTCAGGCGATGATTTACCAGGTTACCAGCTATGTACCCAAGGATAACAACATTTTTTTTCACGCCTTTTCATGCGCGTTTATTCTCATCCAGCTACAACAGGAAAAATGGTACCAATCGCGCACCGCATTTGTATTACTCGCTATTCTAATAAGTTTTTGGTGGTCAGAAAAATACTGGAAATATGCTGATAAAATCATTGCCAGAGTCGTACCCTTAACTACCGCAAAGGATGTTGTCTCCATAAACACTTATATTCTGCAGCCTGCAGAATGTAATTACTATGCCGATCTTTCTACCTGGAAAAAATCATCACTTCCGTCCTTTGAGCATATTCGGATGCCGGAAAGTACGGTTAACGGTTTAGAACGCATAGTATCTTTGGTTGACAAAGTACGGAGCGAGAAAAAGCCAGTTATTTTAAATATGTCGGAGCTAACACCGCTGGCCCATGAGGCAAACTTCGAACTTGAAAAGGGACCTCTGTGGTTTCACCTTGGTGTAGGTATGTTTGAACGGGAACTTCAACATTTTAAAACTCGAATAAGTGATCAGTACTATGATCTGGTGATATTCGAATATATACCTACGCTTAACAATTTCTACCCATTTGCAATACGAGAAAAATTGCAAGAAGATTATCATCTACTTGATACTTTTGAGGCGCCTCGGATTGTCTATCCGGGCACTATTGAGGTTTACTCCCGAAATAAATAATCTTCCTTATACGTTCAGGAGGCACAAACAGCGAATTAAATCCAAGTCTGATTAGAATACGGTAGCAAAAAATAGGAATAACCACACCTCCAACTATAATTAAAATCAGCAAGACGAAAGGTTCTATAGAAGGATATATCCTTAGTACGAGTACACGAATAGCACTTGTAAAAATCAGGTGCATGATGTATATGTACAGCGAGTGGCCGCCAATGTACTTAAGTGTTTTCAAATAACCCCATTGATCCAACTTATAGGAGATAAAAAACAGCAGTAAGGCTCCGATGATTGTTATCGGTACAAACAAAATAAAACCGATATAATCCAAATCCTTTACAAAATGAGCATTAGGATAGTGAAAAAACCAGTACACCTGTAACAAAACAAAAAATGGAAGAACATAAAACAACCATTTCCCACGAAAAAAAATACCGTTAACATCAAATATTGTATCGGCTATCAAGAAACCGAAAACAAGGAATATGTAATAGAAAAATGCATCATGTACCGCAAAATAATTTGTTTCAACGTAAAAAGAAATGAAATAAAGCGCAATTGCTACGAGCAGATTAGCGAGAGAATTAAATTTCAATATCTTGAAATTAAGTACAGCAAACAGAAACATGACGGCAAACAGTGTATACAAGTACCAAAACTGATCGATTGCCCTTGGGTAAATAAATAAGTAGACAAAATAGTATAAATCCTTATCAGAATTTGAATAACTATTGAATGCAATTTGAATGGTGAGGTGAATGGCTGCCCATACCAAATAGGGATACACTAAAGATTCGAATTTAAACCTAACAAACGTGTCAAGCCCACGCTTCAAGGCACTCGATCGAATAAAAATTCCTGAAACAATAAAAAAAACCGGCATACTTGATTCCTGAACCAAATAGATAACGTTCGCAATATCTACTCCAGAGTTCAGTAATCCGGTCAATGCGTGCCGGTAAACAACATAAATGATGACAAAACCTCGGGCGTAATCAATCCAGCCGCGTCTATTTGGTTTAGTCGTATTACTAACAGTTGAACTCATCCAGAAAGTCTCTAAATAAACTTTAAAACCAATCAATAATTTACTCAGTGCTTTTTAGGAAATACTGAATTAACTAAAATTATCTTACGAAACAGAATAAAACTTTTTAGAGACCAAATATACACTAAACAGAAAATGTTTAAAGCAATAGTGGAGACTTTGTTTAACTTAATCACATCACATCTTCGAGTCTTAAGCCAATCAATTGCTCCAGATCAAGCTTGGAATTTTTAAAATCCCGATCAGCCTCCAGTAAGAGAATTGAAGCCCGATTAAGGTCAGTTTGGCTTGCTGTATAAACTTCAAACGTTATTTCGCCATTCTTAAATCTTTGCTCCACCAATTTGAAGTTACTTTCAATATCAGAAAACTGCTGGGATTGAATTTTAAATACCTTTTCCCGCAACTGGTACTCATTGTATGCTTTTAGCACCACCCTTCTTACTTCAAGCTTCTGGGCATTCAATTCTTCCTGTGCAATTGACAAACGCTGTTTGTTTTGCTTAGTCTCATTAGGATTGGACACAAAAACCCCGAGGGGGATTAATATTCCAAAATTATAACGAGGAAAGAAAACAGGAACATTCCCATCCGGCTCGTTAATGTTGTATTCATTAAGGTTTCCTTGAACCGTTATCATTTTTAGCCAATCAGCTGGTGCCTTACCTAACTGGTATTGAGCAATCAGCAATTCATGTCGCAAAATTTCATTTGTCGGATGATTTTTCCAGGCTAATTGAACTAATTTCTCACCAAAGTCCGTATTTTGAACTCTATCAGGCAATATTACTTTATTGTAATCAATATTCTGTGCTTGGGACGATAACCATCCAAGCAATACTAAATAGGTAAGGAATCTCATAGTCGTTATAGTTTAAACAAATTTATCTGTTTTTAGTCTGTCGAATTGGGGTAAGCGAATTAACAGTGCATACGTAGCAATAACAATGAGGTTAGCAGGCCTTGAAAACATTGCATGTTGGGTAAAATGTCCCACTGATAAAGCAAAAAACGGCACCGTATACACCAGGTTTAAATTCCGAAGCAATGGATCCATGATTAAAAATTGGTTGTTTATTCCCTTAATCATCACTATAGCAAAGAAAGATATAAAAATTATTAATCCAATCCATCCAAGCTCCAGTGCGGTTGCAAGATAACCACTATCGGGATCCCAATCTCCTGCCAATGGATGCCCTGGAGAATAGGCCTGCCCACTTAATCCAGTGGTCATTAACCCACCACCAATTGGATGCCGCTGAATATAATATTGCCAGCGGAGCCGCTTATAATCCCGGACGCCCATAGAAGCATCTTCAGATGGGGTAAATGTAGAGCGGAGTCGAATTATTTCAGGACTATAGAAAGGCCCGAAGAATACAATTCCACCCGCAAATACAATAACCATAGAAAACAGGATGACTTTTGTGCTGTTAATGTTTAATAAAATCAAAAACAAAAGCCCTATAGCTACCATAGCAGTTGCTGTGCGGGTACCGGAATAAAGCATGGCTATGAAAACAATAATTGATGCTGCAATAAAAATAAATTTCCAATGCAGCTTATATGGGCCGAATGCCAAAGCTATTAAGGCTAAACAACTAAAGGAAAGAAACATGCCATAGGCAGCAGGATCAGAAAGAAAAGAAAACTTTCGCATAGTGCCCCAAACAAAAAAAAGCTCAAAACGACCAGGTGCTTCATAAATCCACCGCCATTCAAAACCCGTTAACCCGAACATTTCCTGGTAAATCCCATAAAGCGCAACAATGAAGGCAATACCCAACCAGAGCACGGTGAATGACTTAATATTTTTTATTGCTATGAAGAGTTGAAAAAAAATAATGTATAATAACAGCGAGGTATTATTACGCATAGAAACCAACCAACCACTTATTGAAACTGCATTTGGATTAAAAAGCTGGAGTATTTGATATGCGGTAATAACAATAAAGAAAAAGGTAAAAACATTATTAAAGGAAGTCCAGTCCTTTTGTTGTTTGATGTTCAGGAAAATACCCGCAAATGTTATCACAACCAAAGCATCATAAAAAATACCAAAGGGAATGGGTGTTGTTATAATGCGGGCAACATAAAACATAAATGTGCCCATCAAAAAAAGTATATATACTCCAATGCTAAAGTCATACACAATAGCACTTACAATAAAAAAACCAAAAACTCCCAGGATTATCAACGGCCCAATTATAATTGTACCTGTTGCAATAAAATAAGATACTGCTACTGAGATAACAGCTACTGCCAACACGATAAGGAAGGTGATAGCACGCGACTTCATTTGAGGATAACAATTTTGAGTAGCATGAAAAGGTAAACCGTTATTACAAATACAATAACCGCTACCCTAACCAAGTCCCTTTCTGTAAATTTTTTGCTCAAACAAATTGCAATTTTAAAACGACACCTTTTCTATCTTAGGAATAAAATACAAATATCCTATCAGCTTACCTTACCGCTTAACCATGACCTCAAAAAATGCCATCCGTAAGTATACCAAGAGATTAACTCTACAAAAACTTTCAAGGTATTGATTTTAAATTTGTAATAAAGAATAGCCTGACAAACAATAAAAATAAAACAGAACGATATAACTGTACTGTACGCGGCACCAATCACACCAAAAGATTGTAATAAATAGTAGTTCAACACAACATTAAGAATGGCCATAAGCAAGGATATGTAAAAATTCAACTTTGGCATCTGTAACGCATCCATAATTGTTCCAAATTGCCGACTAAAGGGCACAAGAACGGTGTAAAAGATGGTGACTTGCAAGATAGGAACCGCCTCCATATACTCGGCACCAAAAAGGATCATAATTATGAATTCGGCCATAAAGTAAACCGGAAGCACTACAGGTAGCATAACGGCCAATATTAGGCTAACCGATTTATAATATATTGCTTGAACACCTTCAACCCCAGACTCGCGCATTTTATTTCCAACTTGCGGAAATACAATATTAGCAATAGCCAGTGTAGGTACTTCAACAATGTTTGAAATTCGCAATGCAGGATTATACATGGCTACTCCAGCAGTAGAGATTAATCGGCCAATCATCCAACTGTCGGTATTCTTAATGAGCATTGAGCTAATATTTGTTCCAAACGTGTACTTACCCAAATGGAACAATTTTTTAAGAATAGCAATATCGAATAGACTCCTGGTAAGCGTGGGCATCTGGCCTTTTATCAATTGAAATGAGAAAACAGAGGCTACAATTGTAGAGAAAATTTGTACGCTGGCTAACTCAACCAATGAAGGCTGCTTGTCAATAATATAATAGCCTAAGATATAGGCAAAAAGTATAAACAACCTGACAAAATTTGCAATAAAGATTGCTTTGAACTCAAGTTTTGACTGTAATAAATATTCAAAATGAAAAAATGCAATTAAAACAAAGGAATTGACTGAATAAATATAAAAAAGCAGTTCAAGGTTTTCGGCATACCAAAACTTCGCCAGCAGTTCTGCGGATGCAATCAACAGAACACCAATCAGGCAGGTCAATAAAATATGGAGAATAAGTGAGTTCAGGATAATTTTTGAATAATCCCGCTCGTCAGCCACAACCAACATACTTACAAAAGGAGTGCGAATAAAACCGATTCTCAACGTCTCCAATATACCTCCCACACTGGTGAACAATACCCAAACCCCAACTTCAGAAGGAGGTATAATTCGTACCAAAAAAAAGATACTACCAAATCCTAATAGAACAGCAGATACCTGATTTAACAGAGAGAATGCTCCGTGATTTATCCAATTAACCGAACGCCTATGTGCTGCCAACATGAACAGATTTATGGCAAAGATAATCCTTGATTCTGTAACTTTGACAAAAATCTATTGTAACCATATATTTATGAAATCAAATATAGTTACGTACACTTAAGACCAAATCGCAACGGCTTACATTAAGCATTTAATTAACACGGTTTTGGTTATAGTAAGATAAACATGAGCATGATAAGCAAAAAAATAATATTAGTTATCGTAATTCTCGCTACAATTACATTGATAGGATATGTGTTATACAAACAGTATGCCCCAACAATAATAGCAAATGAACTTCTTAAGGAAACTGAGCCTGCCTTTCTACCCAAGAAGATTTCGGAAAAAATAAAAAAAGTAAAGACTCAAACAAACCAGCTATCAAAAGATGTTATTAAAGATATTCATGCATCAAACATTACACTTGATCAACTTCTAAAAGCGATAGATGAAGTAACTGAAAATAAAGCCAATTTACTGCTAGATGATCTTAACAGGTTAGGCGAAATAAAATCTTCAGACCAGGTATTTGATCTGGCCAAGAAGCATTTTCCTGTTGATTTTGATGTTGAGCTTCTTCGAGAGCCTTTCCGAAAGAAAGCAGATGTTCATGTACTTCAAAAAGCGATTCAAAAAGCAAATGAATACCGGAATAATAACCTAATCGATTTTGAAACAGCTAAGGCAATTGTTAAGCGTGTCCTCACGGAGAAGGAGAAGGAATTTAATCAACATATTGAATCCAACTAAAATAGACCCTACAATTTATAGTCCTTTGGATCAATGCGGTTAAGAATGCAGCCACCAAATTTATTGCCTAACGAATTCAGGTAATGGGTTGATTCGCGATCTTGTTGAGATATAACCGATTGCGCAGAGAAAATTGTAATAACTTTATCCACGTATTGAACAAGCTCTTTTGTGTCAGCATAGTCATTTAAGGCACCACCTTCTAAAATAATGTAATCAAAATTTGCCTTAAAGCCGTCAATTAAACTTTTGAAATTTCTACCGCTTAGTATTTCAGCCGGTGAAGCAGCGCCACCGCCAGCATTTGTTACAATGAATACATTCTTATAAATTGTTGGCGTTATCAACTCGTAAGCCATCTCGTTATCCTCTTCTTCATCCACTTTTTGCTGTGTAGCTGAAGTCAAAAAACCAGCGACAGGTTTTCGGTTTTCTATGGATTTAATTTTTGCCTGATCTTTAGGCATCGTTCGCGAAAGAATGTTATTCCTGAAATTCGTATCAACAATCAACACACGTTTATTGACCAAACTCAATATATATGATAAGGCGATGATTATGAAGGTCTTTCCCTCACTTTTACGTAAACTCGTCACTAACAGTACAGAGGAATTAAGCGAAACGATTTCATGCCGCAGCTTTCGTAAAATTGACTTGAATAACTCCCCTTTTTCACTTCCTGATTGATTGAAGACTTGTGGTATGTTAAAATTATTAACATTCAATTTGATTACAGAACCAATCAATGGTAGATTGACAATTGAATTAAACTTATCTACAGATCGAATGGATTGATCAAGAAACTCTAGCAGCACAATAACAAAAATACAAAGTGAAAAACTGCTAAATCCAGCCAACCCAACAATCATTAAACGTTTATTTGATATTGGATCCTGAGGAGGAAATGCTGCTGAAACCTGTCTAAGTGTATTTGATGCCAGGAGCTTATTTTTTGCTTCATTAAATTTTCCGACTGCTTCTAAATATTCCTGAGAAGCAAGATCAACCTCTTGCTGAATTGCAGCCAGTTTCGCTTCCTTGGACGCATAACCGGAAAAACTATATTGCAGATTTCTGATCTTTGCTTCAACCGTATATAAATTCGTTCTCGCTACCTGATACTCTACGTCCAAATCATTAAGGCTATTTTGAATCTCAACCTTTGACAAGGAGGGGGTAGCCTGACTATTTCCGCTATTCATGGTTTGAATTCTCAGCTGCTCGCGCAGATAACTGATGGAATCTCTTAACATATTATCCACTTGACCCCCGGTAATGTATCGATCATTTAACATGTTGATCGTATTCCGCAATTCAATGATCTTCTGATTATCAGGAAGACTCGCAGAGTTTCCACTTAATCCATTTAGCTGCCTCGTTAAGTTTCCCCTGGTTAGTTCAATACGGTAAAGTGAACTTCTAATTTCATCACGCTGCTTCTCAAGATCGGTTAGTTGTCCAAGTTTATTCTCTCCTTCCTTCTCAACGCTAAAAAGACTATTACTGGTTTTAAATAATCTTTGGGTTTCCAGCTTTTCATCAAGTTCGGATTTTTTTTGGATAACCAGATAATTCAAGAAATCCACTGATTCCCCGGCACGTTCTGTTGTTAACGAACGACTAAATCGAATGAATTCTTCACAAAATGCATTGGCGGCTAATGCTGACAACTGTGGATTATCAGAAACATAATCCACCTGAATAAAGTCAGTATTTGGAATACGGTTTATAAATAGGTTTGATCTTATGACTAAATAATCATAGCTGTATGCCGACAAAAACTTTCTGATAACCGGATAACCTTGGGATGAGGTGGACAAAGGTTTCAAACTATCCAGCATTGAAGTTACCAGATTTCTGACATAACTGATTTCCTCAAGATCAGTTTGAAGTTTCTCCGGATCAGGCCGATGAAAAGGAATATTCTTTTCATTCAAATCATGCAACAATAATCTATACTGAACAAAGTTGATGGGTGCCCCCGCATTCATTGAACTCAAAAGATTACTGAATTTTATGTCAGCATCCCTTGGATTAAACCACTCCTCTTTCAAATGAACCTGATCGTTCATGGTAAATCCGGTGGCCAATTGGGTTGATGCCCTATATTTGTGAACTTGATTAAGAGTAAAGAAGTAGGCAGCACCACTGGCAATAATTGGAATGATTATCCATAACCACTTCTTTCTCCAAATGACCTTTAAAAGAAACAGAATATCCATATTAGCCAACTGTTAACCGCTAGCAAAGATACCACATTTTTATGCCATTGTATACCCCTTTTAGAGGACCACAACCGCCCGACTATACTTAGTACGGAATCGATTGAAAACTGGCTCAGAAAGATTCTACCTCGAAAGAATCTGATTTCTTTAAGCTTACAATCAAATCCATTAAATTCGCAGATTAATATATGCTTAAAGTCCCCCTATGACATAAATGAACCATGTAAATCAACAAAATAATTCTTGCAGAAGTTTTAATATTCTCTCTTTGTACCTATTTAAATCATGAAAATCCTAGGCATTTCCGCATTCTATCACGACTCCGCAGCTGCCATTATTGAAGATGGTGAAATTATAGCCGCAGCCCAGGAAGAGCGTTTCACCCGTAAAAAACATGACCCGGGATTCCCGTCAAATGCCGTTAAATTTTGCCTGGAATATGCCGGTACCTCCCTGGATAAACTTGATGCCATCGCCTTTTACGACAAACCTCTATTGAAGTTTGAGCGTCTTCTGGAAACCTATTATGCATTTGCCCCCAAGGGGTTATCGTCTTTCATTACCGCCATACCTGTGTGGTTAAGGGAAAAGATGTTTCTCAAAAGGCTCATTATGGAAGAACTGGGCAAGATTGATGAAAACATGGATAAGAAGAAGATTAAACTTCTTTTCCCGGAGCATCACCTCTCCCATGCTGCCAGTGCCTTTTATTCTTCGCCCTTTGAGGAGTCTGCTATTATGACGATTGATGGCGTTGGGGAATGGGCGACAGCATCCATTTGCCACGGCACCGGAAAGGATATTAAAATTCTTAAAGAACTTAAGTTTCCCCATTCCTTGGGCTTACTATATTCTGCCTTTACCTACTTTCTTGGCTTCAAAGTCAACTCAGGAGAATATAAACTCATGGGGTTGGCCCCTTACGGTGTACCGGATAGTGAGGAAGTAAACCGGTTTGTTTCCATTATCAAGGAAAAACTCATTTCCATAAAAGAAGATGGTTCTGTCTGGTTAGATCAGGAGTACTTTAATTACTCTACCGGGTTGCGGATGGTGCACGAAGACAAATGGGAAAAGCTGTTCGGCTTTAAAGCCCGCAAGCCAGAAGATGAACTTCAGGCCCATCATTGCAATCTAGGGTTAGCTATTCAAAAAATTACGGAGGAATCGGTCATTTTAATGGGGAAGGAAGCGCAGCGACTTACCGGATCAAAGAACTTATGCCTGGCAGGAGGTGTAGCGTTAAATTGTGTGGCTAATGGTAAGTTACTGAACACCAAAATATTTGACAACGTGTTTATTCAGCCGGCAGCCGGGGATGCCGGTGGTGCCCTTGGTGCTGCACAAGCCGCGTATCATATTTATTTCGGTCAAGACCGGAAAATACCAGCTGCTATGGATACCATGAAAGGCTCCTATCTGGGACCTGAATATTCCGACTTTGATGTAGAAAAGGTAATCCGGAAATACCATGGCAAAGCGCAGCATTTCTCAGACTACAGCCAACTCACTGAGTATGTGGCTAGAAAGATAGCCGAAGATAATGTTGTAGGCTGGATGCAGGGACGCATGGAATTCGGACCGCGGGCGCTGGGCGGACGAAGTATTTTGGGTGACCCCCGAAGTGCGGAAATGCAACGGAAGCTCAATGTGAAAATTAAATACCGCGAATCGTTCAGGCCGTTCGCACCATCGGTTTTAGCTGAAGAGTGTTCCACCTATTTTGAGCATGATTCAGTTTCTCCTTACATGCTACTCGTTCAACCGGTTGTGCAAAACAGAAGAAAGCCGCTACCCAAAGGCTATAACGCCATGTCCTTAAAAGACAAGCTCTACCATTTACGTTCCGATATGCCCGCGATAACCCATATCGACTTCTCGGCACGGATTCAAACTGTTCATAAAGAGACCAATCCAAAGTATTACCAACTCATTGAGTCGTTTAAAAAATTAACTGGCTATGGGGTTGTGGTGAACACCAGCTTCAACGTTCGTGGTGAACCCATCATCTGCACACCCGAAGATGCCTATCGTTGTTTTATGCGCACCGAGATGGATTATCTGGTCGTTGGGAACTATGTTTTTGATAAAAAAGCTCAGCCCGAATGGCAAGAAAAAGACAATTGGAAGGAAGAATTTACCTTGGATTAGGGTATATTTGCAGGTCTAAAATCTAGTTGGTATGGAATTCCTTAAAGATATTCTGAAGTTTATGGCAGCCAGGAAAAAATGGTGGTTAACGCCAATTATTCTGCTGCTCATTTTCATTGGCGTATTATTGGTAATTGGTGGGGGATCTGCAGTTGCACCTTTTATTTATACACTTTTCTAGCCTTCACCGTGCAAAAGCAAGACAGATACAAAACCATTCTGGTCATTGTTACCGGATTTCTGGTTATTGCCTGGATTTTATTTGTAAAAGAATACATCCAAGCAGCGGAAGTCCTGGCTAAACTAGCTGTTGGTATAGGCCTGTTCTCCGTATTTATTCCCATTGCAGCAAAGGGAATTGAGTGGGTATGGTTAAAATTTGCACATGTACTGGGGTGGATCAACTCAAAAATTCTACTGGGTGCTATCTTCTTTCTGTTTCTATTGCCCATTGCTTTAGTGTCCAGATTATTCACAAAAGATCCTTTGAAATTAAAGGGGCGTGAACTGAAAAGCATGTTTACCGACCGCAACCATTTGTACACGAAGGAAGATTTAGAAAACATCTGGTAAGTCTATATGCGGCCCGTTTTAAAATTGATTCGGCCTGCCCATTGGATTAAAAATCTTTTTTTACTCATCCCCACTTTCTTTGCAGGAAGTATCTTTCAAGTTGAGCGTCTGGAAATTATTATCCTGGGCATTATAGCCTTCAGTCTGATTGCATCAGCGGTTTACATTCTAAATGATCTTAAGGATGTTGAAGTTGATCGTATCCATCCTTTAAAAAAGGATAGACCGCTGGCATCCGGAGCCGTTAGCCGTTCAACCGCAACCGTCCTGCTCGTAATTTTCACAGCAAGTGGTTTGTTGCTTTCTTACCTACTGAATCCTGTATTCCTCATCCTGCTGAGTATTTACCTGGTGCTGAATATTGCGTATTCTTTCGGACTGAAAAATATACCCATTGTAGATTTATTCATTGTTTCGCTTGGGTTTTTAATCCGCATACACAGTGGTGGAATTTTGTCAGGGGTTGAGGTGTCGCATTGGCTTTCGATAATGGTGTTACTCCTCTCGCTATTTCTTGTTCTGGCAAAAAGACGCGATGATTTGGTGCTTCAAGCAACGTCCCATTCAGTAATCCGAAAAACTTCCTCCAGTTATAACCTTGAATTTATTAATGCCTGTCTTACCATTTTTGCTGCCGTTATCGTGGTGTCCTATATTATGTACACGGTATCAGCAGAAGTTATCGCACATTTCAACAGTTCTTATCTCTTCACCACAACCGTTTTCGTTATTGCCGGTATTATGCGCTATCTGCAAATTACTATGGTAGAGCAAAATAGTGGCTCACCTACCAGTATTCTGGTAAAAGATAAATTCATACTGATTACCATCCTGTTGTGGATTATATCGTTTTATATAATCATCTATAATTAGTGTGAATAATCTCATTCTTTTTGATTTTGACGGCACCATTACCACCCGGGATTCTTTGAAAAAATTTCTGATCTTTTACCATGGATGGTTTAAAGTATCAGCTGGTTTACTGGCTCTGTCTCCTTTTCTTATCCTTTATGTGCTGAAAATAATATCCAACAACACGGCCAAACAAATCTTACTACAATGGTTTTTCAATCATGAACCAGTAGACATATTCAATCAAAAGTGTAAAACCTTTGCACTCCAGTGTATTCCAAAAATGCTTCGCCCCGCGGCTGTTGAACAGATCAATTATCATAAAAATAACCAGGAAACAATCGTAGTTGTAACGGCTTCAGCCGAAAACTGGGTTAAGCCCTGGTGTGAAGAGATGAACCTCCTTTGCATTGGAACAAACCTTGAAGTAAAGGCAAACAAACTTACCGGTAAATACCTTGGCAAAAATTGTTACGGACCAGAAAAGGTTAATCGGATTAAGGAGCAATTCAATTTATCAGCGTTTGACAAAATCATTGCGTATGGTGACTCCCGAGGCGACCGGGAAATGTTTGCGTTGGCCAATCCATATTACTATAAAACTTTTCCGCTTACCTGAATAAGAGGATTTCGATCACGCCTCCCCCACTCTTACTGACTTCTGGCTTTATGCGTTGGGTGGAAACAGCTATTCTGGATTCATCAAAACCAACCAATTTTAACGCTCGAAGAATTTCGGCCGTCCGCTCCAGCGTATTTTTACTGTCCTCTTCCTCTCTTACCCAAATCAGGATTTGAATGTTGGTTTTCGACAACACCCGATTGGCCACAAACCAAACAATTTCATTTTGATCATTGGACAAGGTTGAGATGCCCTTATTAAAATCTAAACGGGTAGAAATACGTTTTGGATAGATCTCATTTAACTCCTCTTCAGTAAGAAAACTGGCACCTGAAGGCAGCACGTTACTAACATAGGAAACCTTAAGTGTAAACAAATCAGTTCCCTTACCACCAAAATTACGGGCATAATAGGCTACAGTATCGGCATAGATTGAAAAATAGGAATCAAAACCTGCTGAATTGATTTTTACACCCAGATTTCTTGGCACCGACCAGATATCCCATGAGCCGTAAAGTCTTTCACTAACCAGAATATCGGCATCACCGTAACCTCCATGGCCATTACTGGAAAAAAACAATTTTGATTTATCAAGTGAAAGAAACGGTGAAATCTCAAACCCCGAAGTATTAATAGAAGGCCCCAGGTTTTTTGGCATTGACCATTCGCCTGCCGAATTCTTCAGGCTAACGTACAAATCCTCCTCCCCTTTGCCTCCGGCTTGCCTGAGCGATAAAATGATCACTTCAAAATCCGGTGATACATAAGCTCCTAAAAACCCTTCTGTCTCCAAGCCCGGAATTGGAATAAGTTCTGGCTTTGTCCATTGGGTCCCTACTTTCTTCGAGAAATAAATTCCTTTTGTCTTTTTATCACTACGGGTGTTCAGCATGTATAAAATATCTCCTTTTCCGCTGATGCCCACCACTGCATTATTGCTCTTATCATTAAACAGATCGCGTATGTTAGTAGCCTTCCCCCAATCCATAAGGGTCACATCCCAATCACTTTTCCAGATGTCGCTGCCGGAATAGCGGCCGCCTACATTTTCGGGGGAACCCGCCCGTACAAAATATAGTGTTCTGCCATCAGGTGAAAGTAACGGCATAAGCTCTTCGGCATCACTGTTGATCCGGTTTGATAATCGTCTGGCTTCCCCAAAACTCAATTCCTGTGCGCTCAGTAAGCCCGGTAAACAAAACAATGCTATAACCATTAACCTTACCATACCTGCGATTGCATCCGTTTAAAATTATTCAACCGCAAACCGAGAATAAGTTCATGGCTTCCATCACCAAACTGCTTCAGGCCGTTGGTGGATCGTTCAAATGAATACGAAACCCCTAAAACATGATTGAAATTAAAACCGGCCATGGTCACCATGCTCTCTGTTCCCCGGTAGGTTAACCCTAACCACAATTTATTCTGAATATAAAGCTTCAGGTTATAATCGATAATAAAATCATTGTTCATCTGCCACAAGGCAAATACACTCGGACGCACATCCAGGTTTATGCTTAACGGAAATGAAAAACCAAGCTGTGCAGACCCTTTATAAAATGGTTCTGCGAAATTTACATCCGATGCATTGATTTGCTTGTGTAACAGATCGAAATAAGAGAATCCTACGTAAAACCTTGAAGAATAAAGCAGTACTCCTGCCCGAACATTTAAATCAGTCTGGTTTACACCATTGGTCACCAGATTGTCGTAATACGAGTCTGGGTCAGGGTTAATCCCCAGGTAAAGTTCATTAACCCTTACGCGGGTATTATCCAGAACTGCCGCAATGCCACTGGCGAGATAAACCTTTTTAGTCACCGGATAATGAAACGAGTAGTTTATGCCCCCACCAATCCGATCGATGATGCTGATTTTCTCGTTGAATACATTCACCCCGAAGCCATGAATGATGCGTTTTCCCTTTGGAAGGTTTTCGGGCTTAAGCAAATCCGACTGACTGGTTCGGAGGGCATTGTGCGTGAGGTCCAACGGTTGCTTCAGGCGTGTGTTAAAAGCCATGTTCACAAACTTGGGGCCTTCACTGCCAAAGCCTGTCCATTGGGCCCTGTACCCCAACCGCAGGTCTCCAAAAGGATCGACACCGGAAAAAGCAGGGTTATAAGAAGAGGCGAATTGAAACATTTGATTGCTGTAAGGCACAAATTGCCCATGCACACCTGCAACAGCAGATATGAAAACAATCGCTATACTGTAAATACGCCTCATTGCCTATTTCAAAATTGTTACCGTTCCCCTGTAGCGGATATTATTGTACAATAAATCAATGGTGTAATAATAAACATCCGAAGCCAGCTTCTCTCCTTTGGATGTTCCATCCCATGGATTTTCAAAGCCGATCATCTCATGCACCAACTGTCCGCGTTTGTTGTAAATTCTGATCACCGCATCGCTGTACTGCTCTAATCCAATAGAAGATGTTATTTTCCAAACATCGTTAGCGCCATCATTATTTGGCGTGAAAGCTGTGGGAATGTCGAGTTCTTCAAACGTATAGGTTAGCCTAACGAGCCTGTCGCGGGTCTCACTTAAGTTCTTACCATCGGTAAGGGTAATGTATATGCTGCGGGTATCCAAAATAAGTTCATCGAAATTGATATAGCTAAATTGGATAGAGCGGATAGCTTCCACATAAGCTGCCACAGGTGCTGTTCCGGTAAGGATAAGTATCCCTGCCTGGGCGTCATACGATCCGGTTATTTCCGGTGTAGATGTAAAAACGAGTCGATCATTGGCTGCCCTGAAATTCTGCCTGCGAAAACCAATCTCTGCACCTGCAAGCGTTTCATCGTCAACATCAATTGCGTTGAACACCGTTGTAAGCGGAACCAAAGTACCCCTGCCAACTTCATATTTCAACGTGTCGCCTTCGAGTTGGGTTATGAGCGGTGGATCATTCACCGGGTTAATGGTGATGGCTGCATACGTTTGGTTTAAGCTGAAAAATGTTCCATCTCCACCGTTCCAGTACAAGGTATCTAAACCAAAATAATCTTGCTGAGGAGTATAGGTTAATGCATTCAACGAAGACGCTGCAATAACCTGGTTGACGGCAACATTAACGCTGTTGAAGCGAAGTACACCGTGCTTAGGCAGCGTTGTTATTTTCACTTCAGCCATGGCATTGCCATCAGCATCCGAAAAAGCATTTGCGAATTGTGCCGTAGTAAATGTATGCGTAACGTCTTCATTAATCGCGATAGCAAAAGGACTAACTACTGGACGTGAGTTGACAAAAATGGTAAAGTCCTGATCGACAGGTGATCCAACACCATCACTGGCACGCAGTTTCACAGGATTGTTCCCCGCAGCAGCAACCGTGGGGGTTCCATGCAATCGTGCACGGCCATTGCTCAGGGTTGTAAGGGTTAACCACGAAGGGCGAACAGGTGTGGTTAAGGTAATGGCGTCACCATCCACATCAATAGTTTCCGCTATATATTCATATAGGGTGCCTACCTCTGCCAGCAGTACCGGTGTTGAGGTAAATTCCGGTAAATCATTTACGGATTGTATAACCAGATTGAACGATCGGGTGATAAAATTCACATTGGGCGGAGTATTCAGGCCGCTGTCCTGAACCCGCACCGTTATGGTAGCGGTGCCATGCTTGTCCTTAGCCGGCTTAATACGAAGGGTACCGGTAGCTTGCGGGCTTGTGTATTGAACATCCAGAGTTTCGAAAAGCTCCGGACGGTTTGTAGTTACTGTAACCGTTAAATCCTGTGTCTCTCCCGGACCTGCTGTAATACCGGTTAGGGGTACTAATTGAAGGGGTGCATCTTCCGGTATGGGACCAAAAGAAATTGGATTCAACGTTGGAGGGTCGTTGATTTCAGTCACCGTTATAGTAAAATTCTGGCTGTAGGTATTCTGATTGGGTACCGGAGTATTGGGGCCATTGTCGATGGCGGTAACGGTAATGGTCACCACTCCGGTAGCGCTCGGTACAACCGTAAATGTAAGCTGCGCTGTTGTCTGTCCGTTAGGACCTATGGTAGAAGGATTTATGGTAGGCGTTGGTATGATGTTCACATTACCCGATGATACCACAAAGTTCAACGTCTGCGCTTCCTCAAATGGCCCTTTTGAAATATTAGAAATTGTTATGGTTTGCGGGCCCACATTTTCACTAACCACCTGGTTGGGAATTGTATTGAAGCCAGGTGCATCATTAATCCCCAGGATGTTCACCGTAATTGTATTCTGAACAGAAAGCCCGCCTGTATCAGTGGCCCGTACAGTAATTACCGTTGTGCCAAATACATTAGGTTTGAAAGAAAAGCGAAGGTTACTCTGATTGATGGTTGGGTTAACCTGGTAGAAGGTCGGGTTAGTAAAGGTGACCACGGAATAGGCAAGCTGAGCCGGGGCATCTTCAACATCACTAAATCCTACCAGTAAGTTAACTACCGTCTCATTGGTATCATCCTCGGTTACGGTTACTGCCTGAAAAGGAATAGCAACGGGTGCATCATTAACCGGATTAACTTGTATGCTTACATTAAAAATATTACTAAACGCCTGACTATCATTTACCCGGACCGGAACGGTGAGGTTACCAAAGAAGTTAAGCGCTGGAGTTACTGTATTACCCGATACCGAATAATTTGCACCGCCCTGTACATTCATGGTGAATCCGGTTGGGTAAGGATTATCCGGATCGGTGACTACCAGATTAGTAAACTGAATGGTAATGGGTGTATCCTCATTAGTAACCAACGGGTTTGGTGTCTGGGCAGTAATTACCGGTGGATCATTGACCGGGGCAACCTGAACGACCACTCCGAATGCAGGACTATCGGCAAGGCCATCATTAACCCTTACATTTACGGTAAGTGCTCCAAAGAAGTTTAATGCCGGAGTAATTGTTGTACCACTGAAGGTATAATTGGTGCCGGGTAAAATGGTGAGGGTAAATGTTGTATTGTCCGGATCGGATATGATCAGGTTAGAAATCGAAATCGTGAAAGGCGTATCTTCTGTTGCCGGTAAAGGGTTTGGTGTCTGACCGGTAATCGTTGGTGGCACATTAACAGCACCCAGATTTACAATCACACCAAATGTATTGCTGTTTGCCTGCCCATCACTGACACGCACATTCACAGTCAAAATTCCATTGAAGTTAAGCGCAGGGATAATGGTGTTGCCGCTAAAGGTGTAATTGGTACCGGGCAGAATAGTTAGCGTAAAGGTTGTATTGTCCGGATCAACAACGATCAAATTGGAAAGGTTAATGGTAAACGGAACATTTTGTGTGCCTACCATAGGATTGGGAACCTGGCCCGTTATTACGGGTGGATCGTTTACAGCAGCTACCTGAACGGCTACACCAAATACATTACTGTTGTCTGTTCCATCACTTACCCGAACATTTACGGTAAGCGGACCAAAATAGTTCAAGGCCGGTGTAATGGTATTTCCACTGAAGGTGTAGTTTGTCCCGGATAAAACGGTAAGTGTAAACGTTGTGTTATCCGGATCAGTAATGATAAGGTTAGACACCTGGATGGTAAACGGGGTATCCTCAGTAGCCAACATTGGATTAGGTGTCTGCCCGGCAATAACCGGGGGGTCATTTACCGGGACAACCGTAACCTGTGCATTAAAGATGGGGCTATTTAAACTTCCGTCATTTACCCGCACCGGCACCGTAAGCACACCATTAAAATTTAAGGCAGGTGTAATGGTTGTGCCCGCAAACGTATAATTGGTTCCCGCTAATACGGTAAGTGAAAAGTCATCAGGATACGCATTATCCGGATCATCAATCGTAAAATCAGTAACTTTTAAGGTCAAGGGCGTGTCTTCATTGGTGCTTAATGGGTTCTGCCCCGTAATGGTTGGTGCCTTATTGGTATAATTAACCTGGATGGTAAGATTAAAAATCGGACTGTTTGCCTGACCATCATTAACAAAAACACGCACGGGTAAATTTCCACTATACCCAACATTCGGGGTAATGGTAAGTCCTGAGACTGAATAATTTGCACCCGATAAAATAAACAACTCAAAGCCTGTCGGATAAGTATTGTCCGGATCGAAAACAATCAGGTCACTAAATTTCAGGGTAATCGGTTGACCATCTCCTGTGGTTAACGGCACCTGGCCAGTAATAATAGGCGGATCGTTCACCGCAGCCACCTGTACGGCAACACCAAACGTATTACTTTCCGCTTGTCCGTCACTTACCCGTACATTAACAGTTAGAGGTCCAAAGTAATTTAATGCAGGTGTAATGGTGCTGCCACTAAAGGTATAGTTGGTACCAGCCAATACTAGCAATGTGAATGTGGTATTGTCAGGGTCAGTAATGAGCAGGTTTGATGGCGATAAAGTAAACGGTGTATCTTCAACGGCATTAATTGGATTAGGCGTTTGGCCGGTTATTAAGGGGGCATCGTTTACCGCTGCCACCTGAACCGCAACACCAAAAATATTACTGTTTGCCTGACCATCGCTTACACGTACATTCACTGAAAGGGAACCAAAATAATTCAAGGCTGGCGTTACTGTGTTTCCGCTAAAGGTATAGTTCGTGCCCGATAATACGGTTAGCGTAAACGTTGAGTTATCCGGATCAACAATAATCAGGTTAGAAACAGCAATCGTAAAGGGTGTGTCCTCGGTGGCCGGTAAAGGATTAGGCGTCTGTCCGGTAATCACCGGAGCATCGTTTACCGCTGCCACCTGAACATTGACCCCAAACACGTTACTGTTTGAAGTACCATCACTCACCTGTGTGTTAACAGTAAGTGGACCAGAGTAATTAAGAGCCGGTGTAATGGTGTTTCCGCTAAACGTATAATTGGTACCTGGTAAAATTGTAAGCGTAAAAATGGTGTTATCCGGATCGGTAATGAGAAGATTGGAAACAGTTAGTGTAAAGGGCGTGTCTTCGGTGGCGTTAATCGGATTCGGAGTTTGACCGGTTATTACCGGAGGATCGTTTACTGCTGCCACCTGAACCGCAACACCAAATGTGTTACTGTTAACGGTACCATCATTTACCCGAACATTAACAGTTAGCGGTCCGGAATAATTTAATGCGGGTGTTATGGTATTTCCGCTGAAGGTATAATTCGTTCCCGCCAGTACAGTCAGGGTAAACACGGTGTTATCCGGATCTTCAATAATCAGATTGGCGGTTGTCAGTGTAAACGGAGTGTCTTCTGTTGCATTTACCGGGTTAGGCGTTTGTCCGGTGATCACGGGCGGATCATTTACCGGTGCAACCTGTACAGCCACACCAAACACCGGACTATCTGCAGTGCCATCATTCACCCGAACGTTTACCGTAAGTGGCCCGAAATAATTAAGTGCAGGTGTCACTGTGTTTCCGCTAAACGTATAATTCGTACCTGCTACAACTGTTAGTGTAAATACAGTATTATCAGGATCAGTGATTACCAGGTTAGAAAGCGCTATGGTAAAAGGGGTATCCTCAACAGCATTGATGGGATTAGGATTCTGCCCGGTGATTACAGGCGGATCATTAACAGGCGTTACAGTAAGTTGCAACGCGAAGGTATTGCTGTTTGTTGCACCGTCATTTACACGCACGTTGACAGAAAGTACCCCATTAAAATTCAACGCGGGTGTAACCGTATTTCCGCTGAAGGTATAATTGGTTCCTGCAAGAACAGTCAGTGTAAAATCATTGGGATAAGTATTATCCGGATCGGTTACGGTGAGGTGCGACAGCAGTACCGTAAACGGTGTATCTTCCGGGGTAGATAACGGGCCTACCTGACCGGTGATCACGGGTGGATCATTAATCGGGGTGACGGTGAGTTGCAGGCCAAACGTATTGCTGTTATCGGTACCATCGTTCACACGCACGTTCACCGTGAGCACACCATTGAAGTTGGCTGCTGGCGTTACAGTGTTGCCGGTGAAGGTGTAGTTCGTTCCCGCTAAAACAGTAAGCGTGAAACCTGTAGGATAAGTATTATCCGGATCAGTAACCGTCAGGTGCGACAGCAGTACCGTAAACGGTGTATCTTCCGGGGTAGATAACGGGCCTACCTGACCGGTGATCACGGGTGGATCATTAATCGGGGTGACGGTGAGTTGCAGGCCAAACGTATTGCTGTTATCGGTACCATCGTTCACACGCACGTTCACCGTGAGCACACCATTGAAGTTGGCTGCTGGCGTTACAGTGTTGCCGGTGAAGGTGTAGTTCGTTCCCGCTAAAACAGTAAGCGTGAAACCTGTAGGATAAGTATTATCCGGATCAGTAACCGTCAGGTGCGACAGCAGCACCGTAAACGGTGTGTCTTCCGGGGTGGATAACGGTCCTACCTGACCGGTGATCACGGGTGGATCATTAATCGGGGTGACGGTGAGTTGCAGGCCAAACGTATTGCTGTTATCGGTACCATCGTTCACACGCACGTTCACCGTGAGCACACCATTGAAGTTGGCTGCTGGCGTTACAGTGTTGCCGGTGAAGGTGTAGTTCGTTCCCGCTAAAACAGTAAGCGTGAAACCTGTAGGATAAGTGTTGTCCGGATCGGTTACCGTCAGGTGCGACAGCAGTACCGTAAACGGTGTGTCTTCCGGGGTGGATAACGGTCCTACCTGACCGGTGATCACGGGTGGATCATTAACCGGGGTGACGGTGAGTTGCAGGCCAAACGTATTGCTGTTATCGGTACCATCGTTCACACGCACGTTCACCGTGAGCACACCATTGAAGTTGGCTGCTGGTGTTACAGTGTTGCCGGTGAAGGTGTAATTCGTTCCCGCTAAAACAGTAAGCGTGAAACCTGTAGGATAAGTGTTGTCCGGATCGGTTACCGTCAGGTGCGACAGCAATACCGTAAACGGTGTGTCTTCCGGAGTAGATAACGGTCCAACCTGACCGGTGATCACGGGAGGATCATTAACCGGGGTGACGGTGAGTTGCAGGCCAAACGTATTGCTGTTATCGGTACCATCGTTCACACGCACGTTCACCGTGAGCACACCATTGAAGTTGGCTGCTGGTGTTACAGTGTTGCCGGTGAAGGTGTAGTTTGTTCCCGCTAAAACAGTAAGCGTGAAACCTGTAGGATAAGTATTATCCGGATC
>ERZ761609.130-NODE-130-length-105746-cov-55.398246_pt1 | contig 105746 bp, 102 predicted proteins | sample MGYA00511163_ERZ761609 | MGnify/ENA primary metagenome ERZ761609 (study PRJEB28899, sample SAMN02445070) | bioreactor sludge metagenome | biome: EBPR sludge | place: Australia: Brisbane, Thorneside Wastewater Treatment Plant | collected 2011-12-16 ...
AAGATGTCCTTTAATTTTTTAACGTGATCTGAATTATTTTCCTGTTAAAAATATATATAATCTTTCGATGTGTCAAATATGAAAAAACGCGTTTTGTGAAAATTTATTATTGTCTGAATTCAGACAGATTTACGAAGAATATATGATATTCTTAAATAAGTACTCCGGATAGTCAATATATTCTGAGACAGTTGAGTCGTATTATTTTAAGATCTATTAAAGAAGTCGGAACATTCAATTTGACTTGGAGATATAGCAGAAAAAAATTTATTAGAATTACCTTACCAAAACTGCAGAACTGAAGGAGGGAGTAAAAAGAGTTAAAAAATTAAAATCAATTTCTTATAGAGATGATAGTTTCAGAATTTTCTCAAAGTTCCATTTCTGCTTCGGGATCCACATCATTTTCATCACAGTTTTCATCAATGACTTCATTAATTATACCTGTTTCAGTATCTACAATAACCGCAGTTAGCTTGTTGTTAAATACACATCCTGTATCAATATTGGAATAGTAATCTTTTTTATAAACGAATTCTCTGAGAGGCGTATGACCAAAAATCTGCAGTTTGTCAAGCATTGCGGGAGTGCGCCTGTTCCATAGTATTGAAATATCATCTCCCCCGCTTATAATGCCCGCATGAGATATTACAACTTTTTTAAAATCATATTTCAACGGAAAGCTTTTTATAAAATCAAAATGACCTGTATCTTTAATTCTTTGCTTGAATTTTTTGAAATCTGAAAAAGAACGTGAATCAATATAAGAGTGTTGAGTTTCTTTTCCTCCGTTGTAATAGTAATGTTCCGCTTCCTTAAACATGAATCCGAGAAACTTGTCAGATTTATCTATTGCCTTGATCAACATATCCTCATGATTACCGCGCACTGATTTTATAGAATTTAGCTTACAAAATTCAACCACAGCTTTAGAATATTTACCTCTGTCAATTAGATCCCCGACAGAATAAATTTCACTGACATTTTTTAAACGGCTGTATAATTTTTTAAGAGTATAATAACAGCCGTGTATATCGCCAATTACGGCAATATCCGAATTCGACATTAATTTTAGATTTGGGTTTGCATAAAATTTAAATATTATTTGTTTTAAATTAAACTTATTAATTATATTTTTTGGAAAAATTTAAAATAATTTTATTTGACGGCGTTTGTAATTTATGCAACTCTTCAGTGAATTTCATAATAGATAAAGATGTAAGGAATGTTTTCAAATTTGCTTCTTTACAGTCAGAGACAGGTACAAAGCTTATTAAAAATTATAACCTTACGGCAGAGAATATTGATTCAGTGATATTAATAGACAATGACAGGGCTTATATCAAATCAGATGCTGCTTTAATGATTGCAGCTGAGCTTGGTGGAGTTTATAAAATACTTTCTTTCATGAGAATTATTCCCAAATTTATCAGAGATTTTTTTTATGATATAATTGCAAGGAACCGTTACAGATGGTTTGGTAAAAAAGACGTCTGCAGAATACCGACGCCAGAACTGAAAAGTAAATTTTTGTAACATGCCGTGCCTTTTTAAAAAAAGAGTGATTGAGTATATTACCTGATGAAAAAACATTCCAAGTATCTTGTTACTGCTGCCCTGCCTTATGCCAACAGTTTTATTCACACAGGACATATAGCAGGAGCTTATCTTCCTCCGGATATTTTTGTAAGATATAAAAGACTGAATGATGAAGATGTAATTTTTATATCCGGTTCTGACGAACACGGCACTGCAATTGAGATGGCATCCATAGCTGAAAATGTTACTCCCAGGGAAATTATAGACAGATATCATTTCGCAAATAAAAAATCTTTTGAAGATCTTGGCATTAATTTTGATATTTATTCCAGGACATCAAATAAAATTCATCACGATACCGCGCAGGAATTTTTTCTGAATATTTACAATAAAAATATTTTAGTACAGAAAACCGATAAACAGCTTTTTTCTGAAAAGGAAAACAGGTTTCTCGCGGACAGATTCGTAACAGGTACCTGTCCGGTTTGCGGATATGAAGAAGCACGCGGAGACGAATGTTCAAACTGCGGGAGTAATCTTTCACCGCTTGAATTAATAAATCCCAGGTCCAAGATCACAGGCGATATTCCTGTCATAAAAGAATCCACACATTATTACTTTCCGCTCGGAGATTATCAGGAAAAATTAGAAAAATGGTTAGACAGTAAAAAAGGATGGAAACAGAATGTAATGAATTACTGCAAGGGCTGGCTCAAAGCAGGATTACGGGACAGAGCTGTGTCGAGAGATCTGGACTGGGGTGTGAAAATCCCAGTGAAAGGCAATGAAGGAAAAGTAATTTATGTCTGGTTTGAAGCGCCTATGGGATATATTTCAGCTACAAAGGAACTATTCATTGAAAGAAACGAACCTGAAAAATGGAAAGACTACTGGATGAATGAGGATACGAAATTAATTCATTTTATCGGTAAGGATAATATTGTATTTCATTCTTTAATATTCCCTGCAACGCTTATGGCTCACGGAGGATACATTCTCCCGGATAATGTTCCGGCAAATGAGTTTATGAATTTCGAAGGCGAGAAGCAGTCAAAAAGCAAAGGCACAGGTGTGTTTGTAAAAGACATTACTGCAAAATTCGATCCCGATGTGATAAGATATACACTCGCTTCAAACATGCCTGAGAATAAGGATTCGGAATTCGTATGGAAAGATCTTCAGGTGAAAAACAACAGCGAGCTTGCGGGCATTCTCGGAAATTTCATCAACAGAACTGTAGTCTTTACTAAAAATAAATTTGACAACAGAATTCCGGAAATAAAAACGATCCCGGAAACTGGTAATGACATTTTAGCTTTTTTCAAATCACAGTCAGAAAAGCTGAATGAGTTATATGACACTTTTAAATTCAAAGATGCGCTTTTGTTAACTATGGATTGTGTCAGAGCTGCTAATAAATATTTCAATGACAGCGAGCCGTGGAAAGTCATAAATACTGATAAAGAAAAATGCGGAGAAATTATCAGAGTTTGTCTGGAATTATGCCACTCCATTGCGATTCTGATAAATCCGTTCCTGCCTTTTTCTTCGGAAAGAATTTTGAAGATACTAAATGTGAGTGATAAGGATTTGAAATGGAATAAAATCGGAAAGACGATTCTGACAGCGGGTAATGAACTTGGTAAGAACAGAATACTGTTTCCACAGATCGAAGATTCGGAAATTGAAATTCAGGTTCAGGCTTCTTCCGGGGGAGAAACAGTTAAAACTGTTTCACCCCAGACCGGCATCATCACCATCGAAGACTTTAAAAAAGTCAGTCTCAAAGTCGCTAAAGTTATAGAATGCGTTCCCGTTCCCAAAAGTAAAAAACTGCTTAAGCTGAAATTAAATCTCGGAACATCCGAAAAGCAAATTGTTTCGGGAATATCTGAATTCTATAAACCCGAAGATCTGATCGGAAAACTTGTAGTGGTTGTGGATAATCTCGTTCCGTCAAAGCTGATGGGAGTTGACTCCGAAGGAATGCTGCTTGCAGCGAAGCAAAACGGGGAACTGAAAATTGTTACCATTGACGGTGACATTCAAACCGGAGCTGATGTAAATTGATCTATAAATTCGGAAACAGAACTTATGATCTTTCATCCCGGACGTTTATAATGGGTATACTTAATATTACTCCCGATTCTTTTTCAGACGGAGGTAAATATTTTAACGGTATTCCTGACACTGATAAAGCAGCTGCAGACGCTCTGCAAATGATAAAAGACGGCGCTGATTTTATTGATATCGGAGGAGAATCCACAAGACCGGGCTCTGAAAGCATTACAGCGGATGAAGAGCTCTGCAGAATTATTCCCGTAATCAAAGCTGTTTCAAAAGCTACGGATATTCCGATTTCAGTTGATACTTATAAAAGCGAGGTAGCAGAAGAAGCTTTGAAAGAAGGAGCCTGCATTGTTAATGATATTAGCGGATTTACTTTTGATAAAAAGCTTCCTTCTGTAACGGCAAAATACAATGCTTCATGCATTCTTATGCATATTAAAGGTACTCCGAAAAATATGCAGAAAGATCCTGTGTATTCTGATGTTACTAAAGAAGTGATTAATTTTCTTCAAAGTTCTGTAAAGTCAGCTTTTGACTCAGGCATAAATCAGATCATACTTGATCCCGGTATAGGATTCGGAAAAAGTCTGGATAATAACATGACGCTTATAAGGGAACTGCATAAAATAAAGATACTTGGATATCCGGTTCTTCTGGGTACTTCACGTAAAAGTTTTATTGATAAAATTTTTGCATCACCGTCTGAAGAGAGACTTGAAGGCACGATTGCTTCAAATGTAATAGGAATTATGAACGGAGCTGATATACTAAGGGTTCATGATGTAAAGGAAAATTATAAAGCGGCGGTTATTGCAGACAGGATTTTAAACAGGAAATCAGAACTCAAAAATATTAGTAATGAGCAACAGTGAAAAAATAAAAGACAAATTTAAAACAGATAAAGTAAAATCTGTCAAAGAAGAACTGTTTGAGTTTGACATCATCGGTATGAACTGTAACGGATGCGCCGAGAGCATTAAGACGTATATTGAAAAACTCGACGGCATTTTGAAAGTTGAAATTAATTTTGCATCTGAATCAGGTGAAATTATTTTTAACTCCGAACAAGTATCTAAATTAAAGATCATCAGTGAAATAAGAAAGCTTGGTTATGAAGTTTCCGGAGAAGATGAAGAATATATCTCAGAGCAGCTTAAAAAGAAAAATCTCAAAGATCAGAGATTTAAAATTATTATCTCATCTGTACTTTCACTGATCATAATGATCCTGAGTATGAAGGATCATATTCACCTTCCGGAGTTTTTACATCTTCCTGAAAAAATCCTTCTTCCTGTCCTTACACTTCTTTCAACTGTTGTTATATTCTGGTGCGGAGCAAAATTCATTAGAGGCGCGTGGAACTCTCTGAAGAGTCTGTCATTTGACATGAATACTCTTATTTCGCTCGGCAGTCTTTCTGCATATTTTTACAGTCTTGTCATTACTATAAATATAGTTTTTGATCTTAATATTTCCTCTCTCGCATCATCAACTGAAGTTTTTTACGAAACCGGCGCGATGATTATTACATTCATTCTCATTGGTAATTATCTTGAGTCAGTGATGAAAAATAAAACGCAGACTTCGGTTCAGAAACTAAAAGACCTACAGGCGAAAGTCGTAAATGTCATCAGAGACGGGAATGAAATGTTTATACCTTTTAAAAAAGTAAGGGTTAATGATATTGTTCTCGTAAAGACCGGAGACAAGATTCCGGTGGACGGGAAAATTACCGAGGGTTACTGCGTTGTGGATGAAAGCGCAATGACAGGCGAAAGTCTGCCTGTAGAAAAATCTATAGGTGACGATCTCATGAGCGGAACTGTTTTACGGAACGGATTTGTAAAAATGCAGGCGATTTTAGTCGGAAACAATACAATGCTTTCAAAAATTATTTCACTCGTAAAAAACGCTTCATCGAGCAAACCTAAGATCCAAAAGATTGCTGATAAAATTTCTTCAGTTTTTGTTCCGATAGTAATTCTGATCTCAATATTCACTTTCCTTTACTGGCATTTGATCGCAGACGCGGCTTTTGACAGATCTCTGCTGTTTGCCGTCTCTGTACTGATAATCGCATGCCCTTGCGCACTGGGACTCGCTTCCCCTATTGCAATAGTCATTGGTGTCGGCAGAGCCGCTGAGAACGGAATTCTTTTCAATAATGCGGACGCAATAGAAAATCTGAAAAACGTCGACACAGTCTGCTTTGACAAAACAGGAACGCTTACTACAGGAAAAATGTCAGTGAAAAATATTTACACACGAAACGGATTCAGTGAATATGAACTGATGAAATATATTTATTCGGTTGAAAAATTATCTTCGCATCCTATTGCTAAATCAATTATACTCCATGCCATCGATAATAATGTACTGCCCTATAACAAAGTATCTGATTTTAAAAATGAATCCGGATTCGGAGTAAGCGCGCTTGTGAATGATAAAAAAGTGCTGATCGGAAACGAAGAGCTGTTCAGAAAAAATAACATCAGCTTTCCGGAGATTTTTTACAACTCCGGTTATACAAATCTCTTTGTAAGCATTGACAATAAAATTTCCGGAATAATAGAAATTGAAGATAAGCTTAAGGACAATGCCGTAAATGTCATTAAGGATTTAAAGGAAAAGAAACTTAACATTTACATGATAACCGGTGACAGTGAAAATGCCGCCGGTAAGACAGCTTCAGAGCTCGGCATAAAAAATTATTCCTTTAAGACTCTGCCGGATGAAAAGGAGCAGATCATTTCAAAGCTGCAGAAAAAAAACAGAAATGTCGCAATGATAGGAGACGGCATTAACGACGCTCCTTCGCTTGCAAGCGCGAATGTCGGAATTGCAGTCGGTTCCGGTCAGGATATTGCCATTGACTCCGCTGACGTAATTTTTGTTAAAGATGACCTGACAAATATAATGAAATCAATTGTTATATCGGAAAAAACAGTCAGAATAATCAAACAGAATTTCTTCTGGGCGTTTTTTTATAATGCAGTTGCAATACCTCTCGCTGCAGGTCTGCTTGTGCCTTACGGGATTTACATAAGCCCTGTAATGGCTGCAATGCTGATGGCTTTCAGCGATGTAGTAACAGTCATCGGAAATTCCCTTCGTCTTAAATATGTAAAACTCGAAAAATGAGTAAGGAAAATTTGAATGTAAAAGAGACTGAAAAAGTTGATTTCGATAATTACGCGGGAAGATATGAAAATGTGCTTGAAAAACAGTTAGACTTTTTCGGAGAAGAAAATTCTTACTTTGCTGAATATAAAGTTGAGCTTGTAAAAAACACATTAACCCGGCAGCCGAAAAAAATCCTGGAGTTCGGATGCGGTATCGGCAGAAATCTGAAATTTTTTACTGAATATTTTCCTGATGCAGAAATTTACGGCGCTGATATTTCAGCCAAAAGCATTGAGATCGCAAAAGGCGAAAATCCTTCAGTAAAATTTTTTCTTCTGAATGATGAAGAAATTGAAAAGCATTCCGAAAAATTCGATCTCGTTTTTATTTCCTGTGTATTGCATCATATCGCTCCCTCACTGAGAGCGGAATCTATGAAAACAATTTACTCCATGATGGAAAATCACGGCAGCGCATATATCTTCGAGCATAACCCTTATAATCCCGTTACCCGGCATATTGTAAATACCTGCGAATGGGATACTGACGCGATTCTTCTCAATATGAAAGAGTCCGCTGCGCTGATGGAAAACTCAGGCCTGACGGTTACCGAAAAAAATTATACATTATTTTTTCCGGCTATTCTGAAATTTATGAGATTCACTGAAAATTTTCTTAAGAAAATTCCTATGGGCGGCCAGTATTACGTTAAAGCGGTCAAGAAGAAATAGATTTTTTTTTAAGCTCTGCAAAGTATTCTTTCCTGTAAGTAAAAACTTCCTTAATAGTCCTTATAATTACCGACGGTCTTGCGCCTGTAGAAATTCCGTCAACTCTCGGAAGATGCATTACTCCTATTTCAGTTACTTTATAATCCAGAAGATTTGCCTTCAGCATTATTTCCGCATCGATAAATGCGTCAACCGAGTCTATTTTAATTTTTTTAAACAGATCAGTCTTAAACAATTTGAATGCGCAGTCAATGTCCCAGTAATGAATATCAAAAACCAGTTTCAGAAGATAGTTGTAACAGAGTGATGTGAATTTTCTGTAAAGAGAATACTGCTTATGTTTTCTGTAACCGACTATAATATCGGAGTATGGAAGCAATGCTACAAATTTCTTAAGCTCTTCCAGGTCAAACTGATTATCACCGTCAGTATAAAATACGTAATCAAGTTTAGCGCTGAGAAACCCGTCCTTTAATGTTGCTCCGTATCCCATATTTTTTTCATGATGGATCACTCTTACTTTTTCATACTTCAATGCAAGCTCATCCGCTACTTCACCTGTCCTGTCAGGACTGCCGTCTTCAATAATTATAATCTCATATTCCTTCAGCTTCATTTCTTCAAGCACTTTCACCGCAGCATCTACTACCTTACCGATATTTTTCTCATCATAATAGGCGGGAAAAAAAACCGACAGGGATATTCCTGAATTGTCTGTCATTGTTTTCCTTGCTGTATTAGGTAATCAAATGTATTCTTAATTCCTTCCTCAATAGATGTCAGAGGTTTCCAGCCGAATGCATTTTTTACTTTAGAGTTGTCAAGTATATTCACGGGAACATCAAGCTTTCTCGCTTTTTTAAAAACAGGAGTAATTTTTTTACCTGATACATTTCCGATGGTTTCAACGATCTGATTTAATGTATGACCTATTCCCGTGCTTAAATTAAACACGCGCACATCAGTATCTGCAGATACGGATTTAGCCAGAACTTCAACAGCGTCTTTTACATAAATATAATCTCTCACAGTTTCACCGTCTCCCCAAATCTCTATTGTTTCATTTTTTATAACTTTACTTAAGAATACTCCGATCGCACCCTGTGATGAATTCGGATTTTGCCTTTCACCGTATGGATTTGAAAGCCGGAATACATAATACTGCTGACCGTAAAGATAATTATAAAGGAAGAGATATTCTTCAATTGTTCTTTTAATAATACCGTATGAGCAGACCGGATTTGCAGAATAATTTTCCTTCACGGGAATTTCAGACGGAATACCGTAAACAGTACCTCCTGACGAAAGAAAAATAATTTTTTTTATCTTAAGCGCAACGCATTCTTTAAATAATTTCAATGAAGAGATGAGATTAGTCTCGGCATCATATTCGGGATTATCATTGGAAGATGCCGGAAGTGTCGTGCTGACAAGATGAAAGACATAATCAACTCCCTGTAATGAATTTATGAGATCGAATTCATTATTAAAATCACCTTCTATTATTTTTATTTGATCCTGAATGTGCTGAATATTTTTTTTCGAAAAATTCAGTTTATCAAAAACCGTAACATCGTAACCGGACCCGAGAAGCTTATCACAAAGATGAGATCCAATGAAACCGCCGCCGCCGTATATTATGCATCTCTCTTTTTTCACGAGTCAGATATTTAATTTGTCTTTTCAAAAATGAATGCGCCGAATCTCTGATCGCCGGAAATGATCTTATTCAGAAGTTTATAAGTGCTGTCTTTTTCAAGCGTCTCAAGCTGTACGTCATTCAGCATATCTTTCGGTCTGTAACTGTAATGTGAATCCCATATCACTATTGATCCCGGTTTTATTTCTTTCAGATTTTCGGAAATAAGTCTTTTAAATGAAGAAGGATTTTTTCTGTAATGTTCATCACTGTAAAAAGGAATGAATGTATGATTGTATAAAACTTCCCTGTCTTTCAGATCAAGTGTGTTCAGATAATCAGAAGTCTGTTTCATCGCGAGATTTTCAGATGATAATTCTTTCGGCTTAAAGCTGATAGTCAGATAAATTACTGCTATCGCAAAAAGGACTGCAGATACTTTGTTCAGATATTCTGTAACCGGATCTTTCTTCACTATCAGTATTATCAGAAATGAAATTACAATCATAAAGAACTTTGTATATTCCGAAGTCTCAAGCAATATGAAACCGTTTGTATCCTTTGATAAAAATACGAGAGTGATAAACCCAAGAACTCCCGTTAGAATGTAAGAAGTTTTTCTGAATGAAGGATTTCCGAGATTATTCAGACCTATAGTTGCAAACACTGCTGCTATTGGTGAGATGTGCAGAAGATAACGCCAGTTGCCGGGATTAGCACCGTCGCTGAACATTGTCATAAGCTGCACCGAAAATATGGAAACGAATACGAGATAAAAAATTCCATACTTCATCAGATATTCTTTTATCTTATTCGTATCGGAAAGGAATCCGAAAAATCCGAAAAAGAAAAGCAGAAGCGTAACGGGACCGACTATGAAAATATAAACAAGAAGATAGTGGGATATTCCCTGCGACTTATAACTGTATACGGACAGCGACATTATTTCTGACATCACAAACATCAGATCACCTGTTTTAAAATACCCGAGGAAATTATATATCAGAGGAAAAACCGCCAGCATTAAAATTGCCGTATAATTTTTCTTTCTGAAATATATTACAGCAAAAATCATAATCAGTAAAGCTATTTCCTGTCTGACTGTAAAAATGTATCCGCAGACAAGAGCTGATAACGCATAGCTTTCTTTTTTATAAAGAATAAGTACAAAGAGTATAAGGAGACTTGTGAATATTTCAGCATAAGATCTGAAAGACAAATCAAAAAACAGCGGCTGAACTGCTAAAAGCAATGCTCCGAAATAAGCGTAATTAATTTTGTAAGTTTTTAATAGTATATAAGTGAAATAAACTGCAAGCGAAGCTATTAAAGAATTTACAAGCAGTACCGCATTGTAACCGAACAGCGAAGGAATGACCATAAATATTTTATAGCCGGGTTTCGGAGAATTACCGAGTATGACAAACGGATCAGTGAAAAAATTTATCATATTGATATACTGACCGACTTCATCATCCTGATAAAATCCAAGCGAGTATTTACTGCTGACATAATAAATGAGCGTAAATACAGGAATAACTATCCAGAAAAATTTAGATATGAACGGACTATCATCCAAAGAGACAGTTTTACTTCCGGATTTACCGGATGATACTGACTTTGAAATATTCTGATTATTTTTTTTGGTATCTTTTTTTGCCATAAATAAGTCTCAAATATATCAATATAAATCTGCAAATAAAATTTACTTAATATCACATTTGCCGAAAACTTTTTAATATCCTGTTTTGATAAAATGAAAAACACAGGCACTAACGGAATTTTAAGGATACTTGAGAATTTTTATAAACTTAGATTAAGAGAATGGCAGATATATATTTTTTCATATATATCTCAAATGACTTTTTAAAAATCTTATTGCAGAATATAAATCACGTGCTCTCAGCAGCTGAAAGATCATCTGAATTTAATTTATCAAAATATTTCATTCTTTCGCCGGAAAGTATCTGAAGACTCATCGGAATAAGAATCAGATATGCAGGCAAAATCTTCGCGATCTGACTGAGTATGCTGTTGAAGAAAAAGATACCGACATAAAGTATCAGACTTAACAGTGATAGTTTAAAAAAGAGACTGCTCTTTTTGAATGCAAAAGCAGATAAAATCACAAACACAAAAACCTGTTCTATCCATAGTCCTAATATTTCATCCCAGTGAGCTATATTTGTGGAAGTCTGAATATCAGTAACATATTTATTTTCTCTGAAACCGTAAAAAATTCTTAAAGACATATATGCTGCAAAGTATGCTATAAAAAACATTATAATTATAGCAATACTTCTTTTAGTGAATAATCTTTTTTCCCAGATAAGAAACGCCACATAAAAAACCCCAAGAAAAATAATCTGATCACGATTGAAAGTGCCAATAAAAACAACTAACGGTAAATACTGATCTTTATGCTTAAACATCAGAATAAACCCGACCAGATAAAAAAGGAGTGTTATGTAATCGCCTTCTTCCCAGATACTTGTAATACCGAGCGGTATTATTAACTGCAGCAGCAGCAATCCGATCATGCATGTCTTATCCGAAAACATCATCCGAAGGTAATAAAACAGTAGAGTATAAATTCCGAAAAATACAAGAAAGATAACAATGTGGTATGAGATTATGTGAGAATCTTCGGGATCATCTTCAAATTTTGAAACAATTAATTCTACCGCATTTCCCAGAATGGTTTTAACAACTCTGAACTGATACGGAGCTTCGCTCAAACCGCTTTCAATTGAATCCTGAATATTAATGCGTCTTTCCACATTAGTCTGAATAGTCCTGTCTGAAACGATCTGTGCCGAGATCATTGTAAGGAGTAAAATGAAAAGTAATAAATAACCGTTTTTAATTTTTTGACTGCCGGAATTCATTTAAAAACTGATACCAGAAATATTTTTTAAGATGTTATTTAAATACCTGAATTGTAATTAAATAAAAAGGTATTAAAAAAAAGAAATAAAATATTACAATACCGGATATTATATATTTAATTTTTTAGAAAATTATTACTGATTATTTATAGTTAGTATCATTTTCTTACTCTCAACTAACTAACCTGCTTCCGGTTTGTAATAATTTACTTCGCTCGACAGATCCGCCGCCGTCGAATTCTGCTTCATGACCTACGGCGTTTCCTCATCTCTTCGCATTGCTAAGCGGAGAGCAGTGTGGAGTCCAAAGTTGTGTTTCTGTCAGCCGAAATTCTTACCGCTTCCAAAGCACGTTTCGGTTTGTTGCCGGTTACGCCCGCTACGCTCTCTAAGACCAACTATGGCGGAAAGATCTTGTTTCCATTGTCACCTTTTTTTCTCTTAATTTAGTTATTTTAAAAATTTTTGAGGCGACAAATGTCGTTATTTCACCAGTATCATTCGCTTTGTTTCGGAAAACCCGCCTGTAACCAGCTTATAGAAATAAATACCGCTCGCGATCCCGGTTCCGTCAAATACAACGGTATGCTCACCTGCATTTCTGAAATCGTTTACAAGAGTTTTTACTTCACTGCCCATTATATCAAAAACTTTTAATGTTACTTTCTCATTCACAGGTAAGCTGAACTTAATTGTAGTCTTCGGATTGAATGGATTCGGATAATTCTGATAAAGCATGTGAGATTCCGGAATAATTGTAAACGGATCATTACCTGATGTAACCCCTCTGTTCAGTGTTTTAATTATTAAACCTGATGACCCGACAGCATAACCTATATTAGCTGAAGTGAAAATTATTGAATTATAATTTACATTCTGAGGAACGTCCGATTTGTACCAGTTCACTCCTGCATTCGTTGTTTTGAAAATATATCCTAAATATCCCGAGATCCACGCTGTATTACCGTCATCTTCAGCAATGTGTATTTCACTGAGTTTTAGGTAATTATTGTTTATTCCGTTAAACTGAGTTGACCAAGAGTCCCCGCCGTCCGAAGTTCTGATAATGGTATTATAATCACCTACAGCCCAGCCGGAGTTATGGTCTGAAAACTTAACGGAATAATAAGTTGCACCTGTGCCGCCTGTCTGATCAGTCCATACAGTTCCGCCGTTTGTTGTCTTTACTAATTTCCCGAATCTTCCGCCTGCCCAGCCGGTATTTTCGTCAATAAAAAATACTGAATACATCCACACAAATTCAAATGACATTTGCCAGTTGTTACCGCCGTTAGTGGTCTTCAGAATACCGTTATCACCGGCTGTCCAGCCGGTCAGATCATTCAGGAAAAAAACATTAAAAAGATTTTCCTGTGTATTGGAATTCTGGAGTGACCAGTTGATTCCGGAATTTGTTGTATTCAATATTTTACCGTTATGACCTACAGCCCAGCCGGAATTCAGACTGCTGAAATAAATATCAATCAATGTATTACCTGTCAGGTTACCGCCCGTATTTAACCAGCTCAAGCCGCCGTTGTTGGTTTTAATTATCGTACCGTAAGTCCCGCTTACCCAGCCGGTGTTATCATTAATGAAATAAACTGACCAAAGATCTACGCTTTGTGACACAGCTCCGCTCTGCTTTATTACCCAGTTTGCGCCGCCGTCTTCAGTCTTTAGAATTAAACCTCCGAAACCTGTGATCCAGCAGACTTCACCGGAATTGTCAAAAGTGTTTATACAGCTGAATTTTGTATTGATACCCGGGATGCCGCTGTTTTGCTCTGTCCAGATTGCACCGCCGTCAGTAGTTTTTATTATTTTATTGTAGTCGCCGGTAGCCCAGCCGGTATTTTCGTTAATGAACTTCATTGAATAGTATGTCGCGCCTGTTCCGCTGTTTTGTGGAGTCCAGGTGTCTCCGCCATTAGTAGTCTTAAACATTTTTCCGAATCTAACTCCCGCCCAGCCGGTATTTTCATTTACAAATTCTACAGAGTAAACCCAGTCTTCGGCAAGAAGTAATTCCCAGACAATTCCACCGTCCGTAGATTTGAAAATACCTTCATCTCCGACAGCCCATCCTGTATTTTCATTTATAAACTGTACGCTGAAAAGATTTAAGCCGCTGCCGAGATATCTCAAAGTCCAGTTCATTCCTCCGTTTATTGTTTTTGCAGCTATTCCGTTATGTCCTACTGCCCAGCCTTTTTCATCATTAATGAAATCAATATCGATGAATTTGCTATACGTATTTACATTCTGACGCTGCCAGTTTAATCCGCCGTCAGTAGTATTTACAATTGTGCCGTTATCACCTGCTGCCCAGCCATTCAATCCATTCGTAAATGACACTGCCCATAAATAATTTGAAGCAGCATTAATATGACTTCTGTTCCATGTCATTCCGCCGTCATTTGTTTTATATAAAACGCCGTTGCCGCCTACAGCAAATGCAGTTGATTCATTTACAAATTCCAGTCCGTTAATGTCTTCATTTGCATTCAGTATAAACCAGGAAGATTGAGAGAAATTTTCTGAGGGGAATAAAATTATGGTTATTATGCATAATAACACAGCATAAATTTTTTTGAGTTGCTTGTTCATAATGCCTCCTTTGGTGTTATTTACTAAAACTTATGGCTATTAATTTTAAATTACAATTATAAATTATTAACACTGTAAACTCACCGTGTTTAAGAAATTTCCGTTAATTTTACTAAAAAATTTTAACTTTATTTAAAATAAGTTTTAAAGTAATTTTTCAGGAAAACTAAATCCAAACTTAAAATTATATCATGACTAAAACTGAATCAATTACGGAAGAACCTGATACACATTTTTTTCAGGATGTTTGCAAATATTTTGACAATGCTGCGAGATTTACAGATCATCACGAAGGTCTGCTTCATCAGATCAGAGGCTGTAACAGCATATACAAATTCAGCTTTCCATTAAGAATAAGCGATGATGATATAGAAGTGATTGACGCATGGAGGATAGAGCATTCACATCACAAGACGCCGGTGAAAGGCGGGATCAGATACAGCATGATGGTTAATGAAGATGAAGTTAAAGCTCTGGCTGCACTGATGACATATAAATGTGCAGTGGTTGATGTTCCGTTTGGAGGAGCAAAAGGCGGAATAAAGATAGATCCTAAAAAATACACGGAAAGAGAACTTGAAAATATTACAAGAAGGTATACTTCGGAATTAATTAAGAAAAATCTTATCGGTCCGGGTATTGACGTTCCTGCACCTGATTATGGCACGGGCGAAAGAGAGATGTCTTGGATAGCCGACACATACGCAACTTTTAATCCCGGACAGATAGACGCTTTTGCATGCGTAACAGGTAAACCTTTAAGCCAGCACGGTATAAGAGGAAGACGCGAAGCAACAGGAAGAGGAGTTTTCTTCGGACTAAGAGAAGCGGTTAGTATAACTGAAGATATGAAAAAGCTCGGACTGCCGACCGGCATGGAAGGAAAAAGAGTTGTGCTGCAGGGACTTGGGAATGTCGGTTACTACGCAGGGAAATACTGTCAGGAAGCGGGTTCTGTACTGATAGCCATTTCGGAATTCGAAGGGGCAATAATGAATCCAAACGGTCTGGATCTGGATGAAGTCTTTCATCACAGAAAAACAACAGGCAGCATTCTAAATTTTAAGGGAGCAACAAATATTTTAAATAACTCTGAAGCGCTTGAGATCGAATGTGACATTCTTATCCCGGCAGCGCTTGAGAATCAGATCACTAAAGAAAACGCTCCGAGGATCAAAGCTAAAATTATCGGTGAAGGTGCTAACGGTCCTGTAACACCTGAAGCGGAAAAAATACTTCTTGACAAAGGCGTCCTTATAATTCCTGATCTGTATCTTAATGCAGGTGGCGTTACTGTATCATACTTTGAATGGCTTAAAAACCTTTCGCACGTTTCTTTCGGAAGAATGGGTAAAAGATATGAGGAACTTGCAAATCTCAACTTTGTAAATGTACTCGAGGAAACTGTAAAGATCAAACTCAGTAAAGTTCAGAGAGACATTCTCATAAGAGGAGCAAGCGAGAGAGAACTTGTGGATTCAGGTCTTGAAGAAACAATGATGTCCGCTTATCACGAAATAAGGGAAACTAAAATGCAGTATCCTGAAGTAGATTCACTCAGAACCGCTGCATTTATCAGCGCTATAAACAAGATTGCAATTTCATATTCAAATCTCGGAATATTTCCGTAATTATTTTATTTATATTTTATATAAAAACTCATCTGCCGGAGTTACGCAGATGAGTTTTTAATATAAAACTCTTAAGATATTTTTTAAACCACTGCTGATCCTGACTTAATAAATCTCAGGGATTTCCTCTGGACACCATTCTGATTTTCAAAATATTCACATCCGCTGTTTTTAAAATAGTTTGCGCTGTTTCATCTTCAAAATTTTTTATGTGTATTTTTCCGTCTTAAATTTTCATATTGAAAAAAATCTAATAAATTTAATGGATATAAATTACACCTGCACGGAAAGGTTTCTCAAATATGTAAAGATTGACACGCAGTCCAGTCATGACAGCGATACTTTCCCGTCCACTGAAAAGCAAAAAGATCTTGCAATTATACTCGTTGATGAATTAAAGCAAATGGGAATTTCAGATGCGGAAATGGATCAGTACGGCTACGTTTACGCGACCATTCCTTCCAATACTAATAAGAATGTTCCTGTAATATGCTTTTGTTCGCATATGGATACTTCCCCGGATGCATCAGGTGAAAATGTAAAGCCGGTCATTCATAAAAATTATCAGGGCGGAGATATTATTCTGACCGGTGATAGTTCAAAAGTTATAATAGCTGATGAACATCCGCAGTTATCCGCTCAGACTGGTAATGATATAATTACAACGGACGGCACTACACTTCTCGGAGCTGATGACAAGGCGGGAATAGCTGAGATAATGGATGCAGCGAATTTTTTAATGACTCATCCGGAAGTAAAGCACGGAAAAATAAGAATTCTGTTCACGCCTGATGAGGAAGTAGGTCACGGAGTTGATCACGTTGATATGAAAAAGCTCGGCGCGGATTTCGGATATACTATGGACGGCTCGGATCTCGGAAGCGTGGAAGACGAGACTTTTTCAGGCGATACTGTGCACCTATATATAAAAGGTTTTAATATTCATCCCGGATTTTCTAAAGACCGTATGGAAAATTCCATAAGAATAGTAAATAAAATAATTGGTAAACTTCCGCAGGACTCGATGACTCCCGAGACAACAGAAGGTAAAGAAGGTTTCATTCATCCCGTAAATGTAAAAGCTGAAGTTGACTCCGCTTACATAAAATTTATTGTGAGGGATTTTGATAATTCACTTTTAAAAGAAAAGGAAGAGCTTATCAGAAAAGTCACTGAGGAAGTGATAAATGAATATAAGAAATCATCTTTTGAGATGAGAATAGAGGAATCATACAGGAATATGAAGGAAGTGCTTGACAAAAATCCGGAGATAGTAAGTTTTGCAATGGAAGCGGTTCAGAGAGCCGGAATAACTCCGGTTAAGTTGCCGATCCGCGGCGGAACTGACGGATGCAGGCTTTCTTTTATGGGACTTCCCTGCCCTAATATTTTTGCAGGCGGTCACGCTTTTCATTCTAATCTGGAATGGATCTCTGTTCAGGATATGCAGAAAGCGGTTGATACAATAATTCATCTCTGTATGATATGGGAAGAAAAAGGTTAGATTAAAAATTTTTTTAAATTCAAATCTCATTTACAAATTTGAATAATCAGAAGTTTGAAATAAATTCCGATATTTCATTAGCGGAAACATTACCGGCTGAATTCTATACTGACGGCGGATATTTTGAAATATCAAAATCAAAGATTTTTTCAAAAAGCTGGCAGTATATTCACGATTCGGAAAATGTAAAAGCTCCGGGTCAGATCATTCCTTTTACTTTGCTTGAGAAATATCTTGATACTCCTCTGATACTTTCCAGAGATAAAAATGACAGACTTCACTGTCTTTCAAATGTCTGCACTCACAGAGGGAATATATTAATAGACGGTAACTGCACTGAAAAATTTATCCGGTGCAGATATCACGGCAGGAAATTTGATCTTGACGGTAAATTTCTGTCAATGCCGGAGTTTGAAGATGTGAAAAACTTTCCGTCTGCAAAAGATAATCTGACTGAAATTCCGTTTTATGTTTGGGATAAATTTTTATTTGTTTCATTAAATCCGATTGCTCCAGTGCAGGATTTTTACGGTGATATGTTTTCCCGCATTTCATTTTTGCCTGTTGATGAATTTGTTTTCGATGCGTCACGTTCGCGCGACTATCTGGTGAATGCGCACTGGGCTTTATACTGTGAGAATTATCTTGAGGGATTTCATATTCCTTATGTTCATAATTCTCTGAATGAAAAACTTGATTATTCAGGATACACTACTGAACTTTTCAGATTTTCAAGCCTTCAGACAGGTATTTCAAAAGGCGGAGATATTTGTTTTGAAATTCCGGAAGGTCACCCCGATCACGGAAAGAATATCTCAGCTTATTACTTCTGGATATTTCCGAATGTTATGTTCAATTTTTATCCTTGGGGATTGTCCGTTAATATTGTAAAACCAGTCAGAAAAGATCTGACTAAAGTTTCGTTTCTTTCATACGTATATGACGAATCAAAAATAAATGACGGCGCAGGCGGAGCGCTTGATAAAGTGGAAAGAGAAGATGAAGCTATTGTCGAAAATGTGCAGAGAGGAATAAATTCAGGACTGTATGAAAGAGGAAGATATTCCGTAAAACGTGAAACCGGTACACACCATTTTCACAGACTTATATCTGACTTTTTGAGTTAAGAATGAATCAGTTAAATAGTTTAAAACATTTTGAAGTTATCTTATACTCTCGTCGCAGTTCAGTTCACATGTATGTTTTATTTAATGCTTACAGGCGAAATAATTCCCTCTGATGAAATTTATCTTACGCTTCTGATCTTGACACTTATCCCGGGAATTTGGGCAATATATTCTTTTCGTTTCAGGTTCAGCATTTTTCCGGATTTAAAAGAAGGTCAGACTCTTAATACATCGGGTCCGTATAAATTTGTAAGACATCCAATGTACACATCTGTAATTTCACTTACACTGATCTGGGTAATAAATAATTTAAGCTTAATAAGAATTATTGTATGGTCAGTGCTTGTTATTGTACTGATCATTAAATTAAAATACGAAGAGAAATTACTCACTGAAAAATTTCCGGAATACGGTTCTTATATAAACAATTCAAAGATGATTTTCCCATTTCTATACTGAAAGGCAAATCAAATAAAATTTTAAATTTATAATCTTTTATTTCGGCTTTACATATTTATCAGATTCACCTTCCTTCATCATTTCCGGATACGGTCCGTATTTATGCTGCTCCGCCGTGAAGTTATCGTCAAAAGGAGGAAAAGGAAAATCAACCGGTTTGAATTTCAGATCCGGATAGTCTTTACTTATATCCGGATATTTCGGACGCGGTCTGGAATTTATAAAAGCAGCAACATCATAAGATTCATCTACGGAAAGAATTGCGTCATTGTATGGCATTTTTGAATAAATAAAAGAAGCGGCGGTCAGCAGTCTGTACATACCCGCTCCGTCATTATAACTGTTTTGTCCCATTACGGGAGGAAATTCATAACCGTAAACCGAATCCGCCGGAACTTTAACATTTCCGGATTTCCATAAAACTCCGCTGCCGTTATCAGCATGGCATGATGCACAATGTTTCAGGAAAACCAGTCTGCCGGCAGCAGTATCTGCGGCTCTGTTTATTAATTCTATTTTAGGTATTCCCTGTCCGTCGAGTTTAGTGCCTTTTGGAGCATATGTGCTAAGCCATTTCAGATATGAAACCACTGCAGTCATTTCATTTGAAGATTCCGGCATCGCCTTGCCGTTGAGACTTCTTTTCATGCAGTTGTTAACCCTTTCCTGAATTGTGATCTCAGTGGCTGATCTCTCGTCAAACTGCGGATATTTATAATAAACTCCTACAAGACCGAATACATTCTTCAAAGTCCCGCCTCTGAAATGACAGCTCTGACATGACATATTAGTACCGGCAAATCTCTTACTTATATCCGAAACATCCGGACCGATATATTTACCGGTATTTTTAAAAATATCCATCCCGGTTCTTATTATTTTACCTTCATCATTGTCTGGAATGTCGCTTTCAATCGGCGCTCTCCATTGAACTACAGAATCTTTTTTAATAACTATATCTTCTTTCTGACAGGAAATAAAAGGATGGGAGCTTTGGGAAATGAGATAGAAACTTGATAATAAAATAAAACAGAATAAAACTAATTTTAGCGAAGTGTCAGTTAGTTTTTTCATTTTCTTTTAATATAATCATAAAGCATTTTAATATTAATTCACTTTTAAAAAAATTCTTCAGAACATAAATTTATTACATTTGTATAAGGATCATATTTCTGAAAAAAAAATTTAAAAGGATTTAATTACTAAATTTTTTTTCTGATACAAAAATAAATAAAAAATAATTGCGACTTTTAATGCTCCGGTAACGTCTAATCATCAGGAACTTATAAGTTTTATAAAACTGGTAATGGAAAATAGCACCGATAAATTTATTGAATTGCTGAAGCCGGAATACGGTAATGCTTTAAAGTACTGTAAGGCATTATGCTCAAAGCGTTCGAAGGATGATGCAGAAGACGTTTTGCAGCAGTCGCTTCTGAAAGCTTTTGAAAACTTCGGCAGCTTGTCAGATCAGAGTAAATTCAGATCATGGTTCTTTAAAATAATCACCAGAGAATTCTATACATTAATAAGAAATGATTTCTGGAAAAAATTTCTGCCGTCCGATGACAAAAATTCAGGCGCTGTATTTCCTGAGATATTTATTCATCAGGATGAAAATTGCGAAGGAATGCTGTTACGGAAAGCGCTGTCGGGCATATCTTCACGGGAAAGAGAATCAATACTGCTTTTTGAAATCGCCGGATTCAGTATTGAAGAAATAAAAGATATTCAAAATGAAAGAAGCATTTCGTCTGTAAAATCCAGACTAAGCCGCGCAAGAAAAAAACTGAAGAACATTATTGAGAACGAAGAAAATAATTTACAAAATACGGAAATAAATAAAACAATTTATTCAGGAGACATAAACAATGAAACAATCAGACTTTTACCGGAAACAGAAGGCAAATGATCCTTCAGAAAATAGCAGACTGGATCAGCTGTTCGATAATTTAAGAAACGAAAATAACGACGGTACATTTCCTGTAGTTGAGAAATGGCTCCGCAATATTAATTCACTAAAATCAAATAACATTACCCCGAAAAAAGAAAGGAAATTATTTAATATGAGATCACCAAAAATCAGATTTGCCTATGCGTTTCTTCTGCTGGCAGTAATAGTGGCAGCTTGCAATTATCCTGTAACACAACAGGAGACTGTTGCAGATGTAATAAAGTGGAGTGTAAACAAAAATAATACAGAAGCTATTCAAAAAATACAGGGACTGGACTGGACAAAAAAAGCGATTACAGGAATAAGTAAACCGGAAGCGGCAAATGATAAAATTGAGTATAAACTTGTGCTGCTGAAAGATGAACTTGGAAATGCTCAGAAGTATATGGATCAGCTGAAAGGAATAAGCGGAATTAATGATATTAGTCTGGTTCCTCTGAATGAAAAGATCACCAGACCGGTTTACTCCGTTGCCTTAAATAAAATATTTAAGGTTGATATTAATGCAACCAATATGTCAGATCAGGATCTGAAAAATGAAATCGAAACTCAGCTTTCACAAAACGGAATCAGAGATGTTCAGATTAGTTTTGACAGAAACAAAGACGGAAAGAGAATTTCGAAAATAGAACTTCCTGAAGGCAGTTTAAAAGATAACAGCGGTTTTGATATCACAATAAAGGACGGCAATAACATTCAGAGAACGGCAGAAGTCAGAAAATTCAGAAATGAAGGAGAGGGGGACAGATTTAAGGATAAGACTGATGATGAGATCAGGAAAATGGTAGCGGAAGATATCGGAGATAAAAATATCAGACCTGAAGATATTATGATATCAAGAAAGGACGGAAAGATTATGATAAACGTCAAGAAACAAGGAATTGAAAATGAAGATAAAATTGAATCGAAGATTGAGATAAAATAATATATAAGTAGAAATTTCAATTGCGTTTCTTTAGAATGCGGGATCATAACCCGCATTTTTTATTCCGGATTTAAAAATTTTTCATAAGCTCCGGTATCCTTAACAAAATAAATATCAGCCCGTACTCTCCGATTTAAGTAAAAGATTCTTCCGAACCCAATATTAAATTTATAATATTTTTTAAAGTCTGCATTGAACAATGTATATATTATCACTATTTTGGAAACTCATAAAACGATTTTAGTTTCTATTGCAAACCACAGCCAGACAAATAAAAGAACGCGAAAAGATTCTGACCTATTCCGCTCAGAAATTTCACAAAGAAGGTTTTTACAAGACCTCAATGGATGAGATAGCTAAGGAGCTTTGCGTCAGTAAGAAAACCATATATAAGCATTTCCCTTCAAAAGAAAATCTTCTTGAGGAAATTTGTTCACACACTACAAAGGAAATTTACAACAATGTTGATATAATAGTAGACGGTGAAGGTAATGTGGTTTTCAAATTTGTAAAACTGCTTAATATGTACAGTAATTATACAATTAACATCAGCGATAAATGGCTTCACGATCTCAAGATACATCATCCTGAAATTTTAAAGACAATTAATCACAACCGAACTTTTAAGATCAACGGAATTCTCAACAAACTGATCACACAGGGCATCAGGGAAAAACTGATTGAGAATTATCCGCCTCAGATAATCATTTCGGCTTTTATAAATTCTATTTCAGGAGTTTTGAATCCGGAATTTCTGATCAACAATAAATTCACCATGCAGATGGCTTTTAAGACAACTTATGAAATGCTGCTGAACGGTATCCTGACTCCTACCGGCAAGAAAATATTCAAAAAAGAGAAATCATTATTAGCTAAAGAAATAAAACTTTAAAAATGATAAAAAACAATTTCAGTTATATTAGCCTGATTTTATTCGTTATACTTTTTTTAAATACGGGTGATGTCAGGTCTCAGCAGAAAAGAATTATAACATCGGTTGAGCAGGCAATTTCACTTGCAATGAAAGACAACTCCGATGTGATTAATGCAAGATATGATAAGCTGAAAGCTGAACAAAAAGTATCCGAAGTTTACAGTGAAAATTTGCTGCCGACAATTACTTTGAATTCCAATTACTCCAGATCTTTTAAAAAACAGGTATTTGATATATTCGGTGAAAAATTTGAGATAGGTTCTGACAATGCATTAACTACGACTTTAAATGCGACAGAGCCGATACCTGTGCTGGGAACTCCGGTATTCTCAGGTATCAGGATCGCAGAGTATTATTCAAAAATACAGCAGGAAAATGTTGAATCAGTGGAAAATGATGTAAGAAATACAGTTAAGAATTCTTACTTCGGGGTTTTGCTTTCAAAGGCGGTTGTGGATGTAAATAAAATTACTTATACAAATGCCGAAGAAAATTTCAAAGTTGTGGAATCGAGATTCAGGAACGGAGTCGCTACGGAATTCGACTTCCTCAGGGCAAGAGTTAAAGTAGAAAATGTCAGACCTGTTCTTTTAAAATCCGAAAGGGATTTTGAGATCAGTAAAAAATTATTCTCCAATGCAATCGGATTAAAAGTAAATGACGAAATTGAAATACTGGATTCTCTTCAGTATGACAGCACAGAAGTATGGGAAAGCACAGATGTAATGATAGACAGGATCTCAGAAGAATACGTAACCGTCAGACAGCTTATGCTTAATAAGAAAATCAGTCAGGAATTAGTAAATGTAGATAAGGCGAATTATCTTCCGAAGCTGTTTTTGTTCGGGCAGTATTCTCTGAGTTCGCAGGAAAATGACGGACAGCCAATAACAAATTACAGATTTTTTAATACGCTTAATGCAGGCATAGGATTAACCTGGGACCTGAATCTTTTCAGAAATTCCTATAAAGTAAATCAGTCGGAATTGGAAGTTAAAAAATCTGAGGAACAGATTAGAGATGTAAAGCAGAAATTGAAATTAAGATCCGAGTCTGCAATTATAGCGCTTGAAGATGCAAAGCAGAGAATTCTCTCCACTAAAGAAACTGTATCTCTTGCGGAGCGCGGACTTGATCTTGCCAATAAAAGTTACTTAGAAGGCGTGCTGAATCAGATTGACGTTCAGGATGCTGAGCTGACATTATACAATTCGCGTCTGGGATATTATCAGGCTGTTTATGATTATCAGATTGCCAAGTCTGAGCTTGAAAAATTACTGGAAAAATAAAATCGAAAAAATTAAAAATTTATATTTATATGAAAAATATCATTTATATAATAACTGCTCTTATAACCGGATCAGCTTTATTTATATCTTGCGGAAGCGAAGGTGAGTCAAAGACAGAACCGGAGAAAAAACTGCAGGCAGTAAAAACTGCAGAAATAATTACACAGGAATTCAGAGAGACATATAAAGTAGTTGGTACTGTGAAACCTTATCAGACTGCAAAAATTTCTTCGGAAGAAGGCGGACTTATAACATATATGCCTTTTGACAAAGGCAGCAGAGTCGGAAGAGGTCAGACTCTTGTAAGATTAAAGAAGGATACGGACTTTGCTTCATTTGAGCAGGCTGAAACTCAATATGAATTAGCGAAAAGTAATTTTGAAAGGACGGAGAAACTTTATAATGAAAGCGTTTCCACAGAACAGGATTATACGAACGCAAAATTTCAGCTTGAGCTTGCGGAAAAGACTCTTAACCTTATTGAGACCAGACTGTCAAAATCATATGTAACTTCACCTATTAGCGGGATAGTAGATGAGAAATACATGAGCCGGGGAGAAGTATGCGGACCCGGGACTCCCATTCTCAATATAGTAGATGTATCCAGAGTAAAAATATCAGCGGGAATTCCCGAAAGATATCTGAGTGAAATAAAAAAAGGGTCGCAGGTTAAGATAACTTTTGATGTATATCCCGGTGAAGAGTTTACAGGAACGGTAAATTATATTTCACCGACGCTCAGCGTGCAAAACAGGACATTTGAGATAGAAATGGTGCTCCCAAATAAAGGCGGCAGGTTAAAGCCGGAAATGAGCGCTAACATAATAATTGAGAAGTCAGTGATTGTGGATGCTATTGTACTTCCTCAGGATTTGCTTATAGATTTCGGCAGCGAGAAATTTGTTTATGTTCTCGAAAACGGTGTTGCGCGCAAAAGATCTGTTTTGATAGGCGGCAGGGACAATAATAACGTGCAGATAATATCCGGATTAAATAAAGGTGAAATACTTATTAAAGAGGGATTTCAATCCGTTGCAGACGGAGACAAAGTTGAGATAATTAACTAACTGAAAAAAAGAATTTAAGAATGAATATTTCAAAATTAGCTGTTAATAACAGTGTCACAGTTTATATAATGGTTGTAATTCTTGTGATACTTGGCATTTCAGCATACAACTCCATTCCAAAAGAGTCAGCGCCGTCAATAGTAATTCCGAATATTTTTGTGACAACATTATACTTTGGGGTTTCACCGCAGGATATGGAAAATCTTGTAACTCAGGAGATTGAAAAAGAAGTAAAAGGTATAAAGGATGTTAAAAAAATTACTTCCATTTCACAGGAAAGTTTTTCTATTGTGAATATTGAATTCAATCCCGATGTAGTAATAGACGATGCACTTCAGAAAGTCAGGGATAAAGTGGCAATTGCGAAAACTAAAATGCCTCAGGATATTGAAGAACCGACAGTGTCCGAAATTAATCTCTCTGAGCAGCCAATGCTTTACATTAACCTTTCAGGAAATCTGGGACTTGCAAGATTAAAAGATATAGCTGATAATTTAAGTGATGATATTGAAGGAATTCCGGGAGTGCTGAGTGCTGATGTAAAAGGAGGACTTGAAAGAGAAGTAAAGATAAATGTGGATGCTGACCGTCTGAAATATTACAATATGACGCTGTTTGACATCACAAATAAAATCGGTCAGGAAAATCTCAGCATACCGGGAGGCAGCGTAGATGTAGGTTCGCAAAATTATCTTATACGTGTTCCCGGGGAATATGAAGATCCCGAACTGATAAGAGACCTCATTATAAAATCCGAAAATGAAAAACCTATTTATGTAAGAGACATTGCTGAAGTTGTTTACGGGTACAAGCAAAGGACAACCCTCGCCCGTGAAAACGGAAACGAAGCTGTAACTTTAGTTATAAAGAAAAGAAGCGGTGAAAACATTATAAGAATTGCAGATGAAATTAAAGAACTTGTAAAAAAAGAGGAATCTTCATTCCCTGCAGGTTTGAAAGTCAGTTTTACCGGTGATGAATCCAAAAGCATTAAAACTACCGTTCATGAGCTTGAGAACGGAATCATTACAGGATTCTTACTGGTGTGTCTTATACTTCTTGCTGCTATGGGTTTAAAAAATGCTTTTCTTGTTGCTACTTCAATTCCCTTTTCGTTTCTGATATCTTTTATTATTCTTTCCGCTTTGGGTGTAACTATGAATATTGTGGTTTTATTCGGCTTGATACTTGTACTTGGAATAATTGTGGATGACGCAATTGTAGTTACGGAAAACATATACAGACTTCAGGAGTCCGAAGGTTTTAATCAGCATGATTCGGCAATTGAAGGACCGAGAGAAGTACAGATACCTGTGACTATAGCAACACTCACTATTATTTCTTCATTTGCTCCTTTATTGTTTTTTCCCGGGATTGTAGGAGAGTTTATGAAGTATCTTCCGATCACTCTGATTGTCTGTTTATTCTCGTCATTGTTTGTTGCAATGATAATCAACCCTGTGCTTGCGGCAAAATTCATTAATTACAAAAAGGACAGAGCTAAGCATGAAAGTAAAACAAAGTGGTACAATGTAATTAACAGATTTCATTTATGGTTCGACAAATTGTTTGCCAATATAGTTAAGAAATATGAGAAGTCATTAAGATGGGCAATGCGGCACAGAAAAACATCAATATCTTTAACTGTATTGCTTCTAATTTTTGTATTCATAATCTACGGAATGTTCAGTAAAGGAATAGAATTTTTTCCTCAGATAGAGCCGCAGCAGGCGTATATTTACGTTAATATGCCGGTCGGAACAAACCTTGAGAAGTCTGACGAAGTATCCAAAGTAGTTGAAGAAAAACTTCCTGCGTTTAAAGATCTCGAATATTATTTAACTAATGTAGGTTCGGAGATCGGAGAAGGTTTCGGAAGCGATGTTTCAAACAAGAGTACAATTACTCTGAGCTTTTATGATAAAGCGGACAGATCACAAAGCTCTTTTAAAACAATAGAGGAAATAAGAGATGCAATTTCAAACATTACAACAGCTGATGTCAGAATTCAGAAACAAACCGGAGGTCCGCCGACAGGTCCGCCTGTTAATATTGAAATTTCAGGTGATGATTTTAATAAACTCGGACAGATTTCTGATGATATTAAAAGACAGATTGTTGATATTCCCGGAATGAAAGATCTGAAAGATGACTATGACGAAGCAAGACCTGAGATAAAGATTACAATAGACAGGGAAAAAGCATCTCTTTACGGATTAAATACCGCTATTATTGCATCTGATATCAGAACTGCTATTAACGGAACAGCAGCCAGTAAATACAGGGTAGCTGACAAAGAATATGATATTACAGTAAGACTTGATTCCAGTCAGAGAGAAAATTTACAGACAATTCAGAATTTATACTTACCCGGTAAAGAAGGCGCAAAGATCCCTCTTTCATCTGTTGCAAAAATAGATTTTACCGGAGGGATAGGTGCGATTAACAGAAAAGACCTTAAGAGAGTTGTAACTGTTTCAGCAAATGCTGAGGGAAGACTTGGGAATGAGGTCCTGATGGATGTAAAGGAAAAATTAAAAAATATTAATCTGCCTGACGGATACAATATAACATATACCGGTGAGCAGGAAGATCAGCAGGAGTCTTCAGACTTTTTAAGCAAAGCTTTTCTAATTTCTTTGTTAATGGTTTTCTTTTTCCTTGTTATAGAATTCAATTCATTATTGTCACCAATCATTATAATGTTTACAGTAGTACTATCTCTGATCGGAGTATTGATAGGATTGCTGATAACCCAGACGCCTTTCGGAATTATCATGACAGGTATAGGAGTAATTTCTCTTGGCGGAATTGTAGTGAGAAATGCCATAATACTTCTTGATTTTCAGGTTGAGCTACAGAAACGCGGACTCAGCAGAGAAGAATCGGTAATACAATCGGGAATGGTCAGACTGAGACCTGTATTTCTAACTGCTGCTGCAACAATACTCGGACTTATACCTTTGACAACAGGCGTGGATTTTGACTGGAGAACTTTCTCATGGTTACTTGACGGACAAAACACGGCATTCTGGAGACCTATGGGCGTGGCGATAATTTTCGGTTTATCCTTCGCTACATTCCTGACACTTGTGATAGTTCCTGTTATGTTCGTATCTGTTTACAATCTTGTTGACAAATTTAAGAAGAAGAAACAAACAGAAGAAACTTCAGGGGAAATAATTTTAGATACAAAATAATTTATAAAATTGGAATCAAATAAACTATATCCGTTTCATCTGGCTATTCCTGTTAATGAACTTAAAGAGACTGCAGAATTTTATAGGAACGTGCTTGGCTGTGATGAAGGCAGAAGCAGTGAGCAATGGATGGATTTGAATTTTTTCGGACACCAGTTAGTGCTTCATATTTCAGGTGATAAAAGAAATTTAAACGTAACCGGAAGTAATCCTGTGGACGGACACAATGTTCCGGTTCCTCATTTCGGTGTTGTATTAAGTATTGATGACTGGCAAATACTTGAGAAAAAACTCATTGCTGCGAATACAGAATTTCTCATTGAACCTTATATAAGATTTAAAGGCGAATCAGGTGAACAGGCGACAATGTTTTTATATGATCCTTCTGGGAATGCGCTGGAGTTTAAGGCATTCAGAGATCCGGGAAAGTTGTTTGAGAAATAATATTCAACAGTGATAAAAGATTTTTAAAAGAATTTTTTAAAAAAAAGACAAGAGAAAATTGATCTCTTGTCTTTTTATTTTGAATTACTTTAGAATATACCGTTACTTATATAAAAATAAATTTTTGAAATAAATCTATAAATTACGGTTTGACTACTGAAACAAAATTAGCGGCGTTATTATCTGCAAAAGATGCATCAGTCAGATCAACCACATTATCGCAGTTAAGATCAGAAGCTACATATCCTGAAACAAATCCGAAAGCGTCGTTATCAATTATTGAAAGATCTCCGACATCTACGACTCCTTCCTGATTTACATCACCAGTATAATTTGACCATTCGGAACTTACATTTACCATATTATTACCAAATGCCTGAGAAGCTGCTGTTGTAAAATCAAAATTCAAAACACCGGCTGCAAATACTTCCCCGCCGGCTTTACTCCAGGTCTCAATTGAGTTTCTGTGATTTACAACTACATAATAATTAATTCCGTCAACAGCTTTTGCAAAATTCACTGCTGCTGTTCCGGTATTGCTTAAATAAACTTTTGACATTTCTATTAAGCCATATGGTGAAGAGCTGCTTCGTAAAGATACTACAACGGTATCCTGTACCGGCGAGCAGGCTTCAAGATTTACGGTCAGGTTTAATGTCTTTAGACTAAAAGCTGTTGATTCGTCCGCTCCTTTATAAGGGAATCCGGCACTTCTTGTATCTCCGTCAATGTCTGTGATAATTCCCGTTATAGGTCTTGCACTTAAGTCAGGATCCTGAATTGATGAACCGTCAAGATGCAGATCGGAGCTTGAAATGAAAGTTACATTTTTTACTCTGGAATTATTTTCATAATCACCAATTGCATTTTGATAATCCTGCAAAGTTGCATAGTTTAAAGAATCCCATGAAGCAGGAATTCCTGTTGCTGAATAATAACAGTTGTAATCTATGTCAAGTGTACCGGCGTCAGCGTTAATTCCTACTCCTGCATGGATTACCCCTGCAGTTCCGCCAGTTCTTGTATTTATGCAGATATTATTTCTCTGGTTATATACAACTCCGGCTACAGTCGACTGCTTTACAATACCTGCCGAAACTATTCTTCCGGCTAATCCGCCTGTCTGATTTCCGCCGATTAATATAGTATTATAATAAATATTACAGGTATAACTTTCTGTTGTACCGGTTGTGTATATTCCATAAGTAGTAGCAGCGTTATTGTTATCAGCTGTCATAGCAATAAAATTATTTTCAATATTCAAAACCGAACCTGTACCGGGAGCAGTTATAGTGGCAATTCCTCTCGGCGCAAGTGAAGTCGCTGTTGATAACGCTATAAAATTTGTTATTTTATTTCTGTTGATGTTTGTAATATATCCGTCGAATGAGCTTTGAATACTTATCGCAGTTACATTTGCAATTCCGCTGTGAGTGCCGGTTCCGTTAATAACATTATCCACCACGTCAGTACTGCCGGCGAGATTTAGAAGCCATATTGCGTTGAAACCAAAATTCTCAATTGTACAGTTTGAAATTATGTTATTCACGGCCGGATTGCCTGAAGGTGCAGTACCGCCGTCAATTCCGATTGCAGTTCTTCCGCCGTTTACATAACAATTGTCAACAATATTGTTTGATGTACCGCCGGGAATATTCGGAGAAGGTCCTATTTCTATATTTCTTCCTCCTGTTGTTCCGTTTGAATTTGCATAGGACTTGATATATTTTATTACGCAGAAAGTTGCACCGCTGTCAAGAAGAACTGCGAAAGCGTTGGAGCCGGTGGATGTATTTCTTATCTCAAGGTCAGGCACTGTCCCGACTCCGCCCGGTCTTCCGTCAATTATTAGATAATCCGTACGGTGAATGTTAATTGTACCGCTTGTATTTGCTGATGTAATTACTTCACCGGAATTACCGGCATCAGGACGGATTGTAATTGTGTTAACTGCGCTGTGACCTGATTTTGATGTGAGGTCAATCGGAAAAACTTCGTTAGCGCCGGTGTATGCCGCAAGTATTTCAATAATATACGCCTGTGTAAATACAGCGGGAATTGCGTTATAAGCTTCCTCTATGCTGCTGTGAGAGCTTAAAAGACTTCCGCCGCCGTCCTGCAGCTCTACTGAATTTGGCTGTGCAAAAACTGTATTATTTACTGCAAAGCACAAAACTGAAATAAACAAAAAATTAAATAATTTTTTCATGTGAGTTAATTAAATTAATAAAAGTAGGTATGGATAAAATTAACTTTTATTTTTTTATTTATCAAATACTATTTTCAAAAGTAATAATTAAATTTTGTAAATATTCACAATCCTGAGCTGTTATAACTATAAAAAAAGCTGACATCAAAAAAATTAAATGTCAGCTTTTGAATAATTAATTTATTTGTCTATTTAATCAGCAGAAATTTTTTCGTTTGGTTAATTTTATCGGAAGACAGCTTATAAAAATATGCACCGGTGGTAAGTTTAACTGCGTCATAATTAAGTTTGTATGTACCCGGAGATTTAAACTCTTTAAAAACTTCATCAGCTAATTTTCCGGTAATATCATAAATTTCCATTTTATATATACCGCTGACATTTATGCTGAATTCAACTGAAGTCATATTATTAAACGGATTTGGATAATTCTGACCGAGAGTAAAACTCTCAGGAATTTCCGATGAGATCACATTAATTCCTACCGGACCGATCGTGCCGTTGAAATTTATATTTTGCGCATATATACCACCGTCTCCGAAAGTGACAGAATTTCGTCCGTCAGTCCAGGCTGACATTACCATACCGTTTTGATTAATTGCAGATGAAGTTCCGCTTTTCGGACTTTGCGCATTACTGACATTAATTATATTTCCGCTCCATACATAACTGCCGTTTTGATCAGTTCTGAATGCGTATATAGTTGAGTTTAAAAAAGCTCTCTGATATATTACCACAGGATTATTGTTATGCAATAAACAATTCACTCCAAACACTTCAAGCGTATCCAGCGGAGTATAAGTAATTCCCGAATCTGTCCACAACCTTTGACCTGTGCCTGAAAATTTTTGTCCGCCGACAGTAAAAAAAGATTGAGAAGAAGCATCTGCCATTGTCCAGAAAACATAAGTTTCATTTGTGGACTGGTTAAAAGCTAAATACGGATCGACATGGAAAAATAAATTATTTACGGAGGTTACTGCACCGTTCGGAGGAAACGGACTTGTTCCGTTTGAAAGTATCCTGTTAGCGCTGGAGAAAAGGACATTAAGCTCTAAAGTAAAGTATGAATACAACGCACCTCCGTTTCCGTCAGAATAAATTTTAGGAACCGAGTAGATTGGGACATGATTTCCGGTATTATCGTAAACAACGCCTAATGAATTCCATAAAGGTGTGCCGGAAGGATTATATTTCATGGAGAAAATGGAAATATTGTCCGGGACAAAACTTCCGACTGTATCTTTCGGACCGTAAACCCAGCTTAATATAAAGTTTCCGTTATCCGCCGCGCAGACATCCGGATACTGATACCTTTTGTTTCCGGGATCCTTAATATCTATCGGATTTGCAAACTGCGGAACACCGTTTGAATTCAGACGCTGCATTGTAATCCAAGTATTGTTTTGCGCTGAGTTTATAAACCACCATACTACAGCAACACTGCCGTCTGATAGCGGAGCGGCTTTCGGCCAAATCTGATAATCTGATGTCAAACTTGTTAATGTAACTCCATCAGCTCCCCATAGAAACTGTCCAGTTGAAGAAATCTTATAGATAAAAGGGTTGGCAATCGTATCCTGAAGAGAATTTCTTATGTCCGAGAATACCAGAATTGCATTATCCGAAGTGTCAGCTTTCAGATCATAATCTCCGACCCATGTATTCTGAGGTTTATCACTTACTAAAAGTCCGTCCTGCGCAAACTGCTTTTCTCCGAGCGCATTTAATCTCTGAAGATAAACTTTGTAGCTTCCGTTTCCTCTTTGATCAAGCCAGCTGATAAAACAGCCTCCGTCACTGGTAGCCGCGATCTTCGCAAAACTTTGCTTTTGCTTTATATCACAGATAGTTGAATTTTGAGATGGGTTAGATGACCATTGAGCTGAAACGGATGAATAGCTGAATGCTAAAGCAAAAAATAAAAAAAAGAATAGTTTTTTTTTCATTTTAATTAGTTTTTAGTTAGTAATAGAGTTGGTTTAAATTGTAATGCAACAATTTTAAAACTTCTGAAACAATTTTTTATTCAAAATTAAAATAAATTAATTTATTATACAAAACTTTTCTTGAATTTTCTATAAATTTTTTAAATTAAATTTTAAGATACAGATTGATTTTTAATACCGGCTAATAAAATCAAAACGGATACTGGTTTGACCAATATCCGATTTGTATATATCCTGAAGTGTTCTTATTTTTTAATAATTGACGCAGTAAAATATTTGAAGTTCCTTAAACATCTGTCTAACTCATAAAAAAAAATTCTGAACTTATCTATTTAACGTATAATAATTTTTTAGTTGATATCGGAACACTGTTCACGCTTAAAGTATAAAATAACACTCCCGACTGTAATTGATTTCCGTTTTCATTCGGAGAAAAAGTTACACTGTAAGTACCATTTTTTTGATTTTCATTTACAAGCGTTGATATTTCTTTTCCGGTAATATCATACACCTTTACAGTAATATGACCCTGTTTTTTTAAAACATACTTAATAACTGTGGATGAGTTGAAAGGATTTGGATAATTCTGATATAGAATAAAATCCTCCGGCACTGCGGATGAACCGTTGTAAACACTTATCACTACATCTTCAAAGCATTTATCATAATACTTTTTTGCATTAACTGATAATTCTCTCAGCTTTGTAATACTGTTTAAATTATTAACTCCTTTGTCAATTACCTGTGCCAGTACAATAATCTGAGTATCACCAGGATTTACCGTCATTGGTCCGAATCCGTTGTAGAATCTCATATCTCCGCTTCCTGACTGGATCCAGCCTGATCCTGTACCAGGATCTCCTGAAAATACAAACTTTGTAACTTCATTTGTAACGGGATTTATATATGGAGTGCCGTTATTTTTTAATCCCCGGATTGCATTATATTCTTCCCTGTAATTACGTGGCTGAAAAGAATCATCATGATAAATTACTGATGAGTTAAATTTCATTTCAGTATATCCGCGTTTGACTGTTTTATTTTTTCCGTGATAATAATAAACTGAATCACTGGAATTTCCTGTATATTTTAACGGCGCTCTGATCACGAGAAATCCTACAGCAGGCGGATTATTTCCATAACTGAAATCGCTAGATGTATAATTATAAGTATATGTTAGGCGGAGATTTGTGTCTGTAGCAGCCCCGTCATTACCGGCTTCACCAATATCATCATCTGTATAAATATTGAAATATGCGTTTGACCAGATGTTATTACTTCTGTTAATAATTTTGTACTCCTGGTATATCACGTTTTTTAATTCTTCCGGCTGATTGAAGGAGAAGTTTGTTTGCTTAATATCAATTTTCAATGGCTGTGTGCTTCCAGAGTAATAATTATGTGAACCTTCATAAGAATCTGTATAACAGTAAAACATAGTCTGATTTGCAAAATCATCAGGTTGCCAGCTCATAGTTTTTTTATCAAAATACACAGGAGCGTTCTGATCAGAATTTCCAAGCAAAATATTCGGCCACATCGATCTGTCAGAATCATTTACTCCGTGAGTAAGTTTGTATGTTCTGAATTCAGGTAAACCGTTTCCGTGCGGATTTCCGTTTTCATCAGTATATCCGGGTAAATATTCCGATCCATATTCTATTACTGCAACTAATGTATCGCCGTTAACAATTGCACCGAAAATATGACCGGAAGTATAACGGGCAAACTTATTTTCCGGTTTTGGCCATTGAAAGCCCAAACCGATTGTGTTTTCTTTCCAGTTAAATCTTCCGTTATTAAGATACCAAGCGCTAATGTTATTTGAATTGAGCGGAACATTTGACAGGATCAGTCCGCTACTGCCGGTATGATTATTAATTTTATTAATTACAGGTGCAGATTTATTTATTCTGCGGGCAGCGGAGTCAGAAGTTAAATCATTTATATTAAAATTTGAATTGTCTCCTGAATTGAAAACAATTTTATTAAAAAAACAGATCTGATCCGTATACAACTTTTTATATAAGAAACTAATTTTCTCTAGAGATAAATCGGCTGAAAATAAATCATTAGCAATTAACATTATGCTAGTTAAAATTACCAGCATATAATTTTTAGTATCCATAGCGTAAAATTATTATAATTAAAAAACTGGTTGACATTTTTAATCTAAATCTAAAACGATTTAATGTCAAAGATTTATTTTCCGGTTTGTGTAACAAATTTATCTATGAATTATAAAACTGGTTTTTCAAAAATCTCATTTTTAAGATAGAATAAATCTTTTCTTAAGGAGATTAGCCGGAACAATATTTGGATTTGTGTTTTACTGAGTTAAATTTAAAAAATTTTAAATTTATTGAAAAATATTTTTAATATTACAATTTCAATACTGCACCGTTTTAAATTTTAATTATTTATCAGAGGAAAAATTAAAAAAGAAGCTCACTTACTCAGTATTTTACATTGACATTTCTAAGCATTAAAATTATATTGAGGACTGTATTTTTTAAATCTATTCCAGACAAAAAACATATTAATATTTATTACGGAGTGAAATTTTGAAGAAAAATCTTTCCCGGATAGTAATTACTATTGCATTAATTGTGCTTTCGGTTTACTTCCTTTACCCCACTTATCAGGATTATAATTTATCTAAGGAATTGTCTAAGCTAACCGGACAGGACAGCATTGATTTTGTGGACAAAAACAGCGAGAAACTTAATGATGCCAGAGATAAAAGACTGAAGCTCGGTCTTGATCTTAAAGGCGGAATGTATGTGGTAATGGACGTTGATATTGTCAAGCTTTTAGAAGATATGTCTGATAAAAAAGACGACTTACTGGTTACGATACTTGCAGAAGTCAAAGAAGCTTCCAAGGATAATGACGAAATTATTTTAGAAACATTCAAAACCAAGTTAGGCGAAAGAGGTCTTAATCTTAAAACTTATTACGGGGAAATCAGAGATACCGAATCAGATGTAGAGTCAAGACTTAATTCTGAAATAGACAATGCTCTTGACAGAGCGGTTGAGATTGTAAGAAACAGAGTGGATCAGTACGGCGTGGCTGAGCCGCAGATCCAGAAGATAGGTAACAGCAGAATTATAGTTGAGCTTCCCGGAGTCAGTAATCCCGAAGAAGTCAGAAAGCTTCTTGAAGGAACGGCTCTTCTTGAATTCAAACTTGTTTATGATCCGCAGGCAACGGTAAGAGTTATGGAAGCAATTAATAAAATCATGACCGGCGATACTTCTTCTGTTTCCGATACTACAGTTACCTTAGATAATAATGATTCCCTTATTTCCGGTAATGAGTCCATTTCGAAAACCGATACTTCAAAAATAAATTCCGCAGGCAAAAAAGATTCTTTAAAGGATACTAAATCAGTTACTGAATTAAAGTCTGCAGGTAAAGATTCTGTAAACAAAAAAGATACCTCAACTAAAAAAACAAGTGATTCGGTTAAAAATACTGATACAGCAGTAACTGAATCTGATACTGCTGCAGATGAGACTGACACATCACAGGCTCAGCTCAGCGAAGAAGAGTTCAGAGAGAAATTTCCGTTTTTCGCAATGGTATCCTTAAATCAGGAAAGCGGAATGGCAGACGGATATGTAAAGGAAAGCGATAAGGATAAAATTGACAGACTTTTAAAAAGAGAAGATATAAAAACAGTAATACCTTCCGATTTGCAGTTTGCCTGGTCAAAAAAGACTTTCGAATCTGAAGGTGAAGAAATATTTGTACTTTATGCTGTAAAAAAAGACGCCGAGCTAACGGGTAAAGTAATAGTAGATGCAAGAGCAAATATTGATCCCACATCAAACACACCTGTAGTAACAATGGAAATGGATTCTGAAGGAGCTTCAGACTGGTCAAGGATTACTGGCGCTAATATCAATAAAAGAATAGCAATAGTTCTTGATAACGTAGTTTATTCTGCTCCTGTAGTAAGAAGTAAGATCAGCGGAGGAAGCTCTCAGATAGAAGGAATGGCTGACGTGCCTGAAGCTAAACTTTTGGAAATCGTATTAAAAGCAGGTGCATTGCCGGCTCCGGTCAAAATCATTGAAGAAAGATCGATCGGACCTTCACTCGGAGAAGATTCAATTCGCTCGGGAATTTTATCTTCCATTGCTGCTTTGATTTTAGTTGCTCTTTTTATGATTTTTTATTACAGAGTAGGAGGCTCAGTTGCAGACGTTGCTGTCATCATAAATATGCTTTTCATATTCGGGATAATGGCATCGCTTAAAGCTACTCTTACCCTGCCGGGTATTGCCGGACTTATTCTTACAATCGGTATGTCAGTTGATACAAACGTTTTAATATTTGAAAGAATAAGAGAAGAAATATCTTTAGGAAAACCAATAAAAACTGCTATCGAAATTGGTTATAAAAAAGCATTTTCTGCTATTATTGATTCGCATATCACAGGATTAATTACAGGTATTATTTTGTATCAGTTTGGAACAGGACCGATACAGGGATTTGCACTAACTCTGATTTTCGGTCTGCTTGCTAATTTATTTACAGGTATTGTAATTACACACTTCATTATTGAGATATTTATTGAAAAGGGAAAGAAAGTAAGTTTCGGATAATTTAAATAAAAAAAAATATTTTTATATATAATGAGAATTTTTGAAAATACTAATTTTGATTTCCTTGGAAAACGGACCCGCTTTTATCTGATTTCCGCAGTGATAATTGTAATTGGTTTCATAATATTATTTACAACAAAAAGTATTCCTCTTGGAATTGATTTCAGCGGCGGAACAGAAATTCAGCTGCAGTTTGAAAATGACATCAACATTTCCGAGCTCAGGTCAGCAATGGACGATGCGGGATTTGCAGGAATGGAAATAAAAACAATGGGAACTGAAAGAGACGTTTTGCTCAGGACCCCGATGCAGGGTGAAGGTTTACAGGTTGCTGAAAGAATAGAAGATGGTATTAAACAGAAAATCAGCGATAATAAGTTTGAAGTAATGAGGACTGACAAAGTAGGTCCTAAGATCGGTGAAGAACTCAGAAGAAATGCGCTGTTTGCAATAATTTTTTCTCTGATAGCTATTCTTATTTATATGGCATTCAGATTCCAGTTCATATTTGCTGTAGCAGCTGTAATAGCTCTTTTTCATGATGTTATGGTCACGATTGCTATTATAGCTATTGCTAATTTTTTGATACCCGGACTCCGGTTAGAATTTAATCAATCAATGCTTGCAGCATTTCTGACATTGGTAGGTTTTTCTTCAAATGATACTGTTGTTACATTTGACAGAATAAGAGAAAATATTAAATTGTTTAAAAATGATAATACCGTCAGTGTTTTAAATAAAAGTATAAATGATACGTTAAGCAGAACAGTAATTACAAGCGGTATTGTATTTTTAACTGTTCTGGTGTTATTCATCTTCGGAGGAGAGGTTAACAGAAGTTTTGCTTTTACTTTCGGAATAGGTATTATAGTTGGAACTTATTCTTCAATTTGGATAGCAAGCGCAATAGTTGCAGACTGGAAAATTAAAGAATCGAAATCTCTTAAAAATAAATCAGCCGGTATCAGAGCGGCTGGTATTAAAAAAGCTTAATGTCTGAAATAAAGAAAACATATTCGGAAGAAAACGGATTGAAAAGAGTTCATATTGTAATTGAAAATGAACTGCTTGGTCTGACAAATCATAAATCTCTGAATGAAATTATTACAGAGGAAATATCCTCCGGCGTAAAAAACTTTTCATTTGATTTTTCTAATCTTACCTCTGTCAGCAGTTCAGGTATTGGTATATTGATCAGTAATCTGAAAAACATTAACACTTCAGGTTGCAGCCTGAGAATTGAAAATGCCAATGAAAAGATAGTAAACATATTCAGAATTTCAAAGCTTGAGAAAATTTTTAACATAAACAGTTAATCAGTTAATTATATAAATATTATTTTAAGAAATCTTCAATCTGATTTTACCGGTTGAAGATTTTTTATTTAAACCAAATTAATATGCTTAATAAAATTACAGTTTTAGTCGGGCTTCAGTGGGGTGACGAAGGAAAAGGAAGAATGGTGGATTATCTTGCGAAAGATGCTGATGCCGTAGTAAGATTTCAGGGCGGAAACAATGCAGGTCATACTGTTGTAAACGAATTCGGAACATTCAAACTTCATCTCATTCCTTCCGGTATTTTTAACAAAAAAGTTATGAACATACTGGGAACCGGAATGGTAATTGACATCGAAGCTCTTTCGGAAGAATTAACTGATCTCGGTAAGTCCGGGATCAATACAGACAATATAAGAATTTCAGACAGAGCGACAATCACTTTTCCGTTTCACAGATTAGAAGATAATCTTGAAGAGGAAAGACTCGGCAGCGGGGCTTTCGGTTCTACGCGCAGAGGAATTGCATATGCATACGGCGAGAGATATATGAAAAAAAGCATTATGCTCGGTGAATTATTTTATCCGGATCATTTAAAGAAGCGCATAAATGAAATTGTCGAATGGAAAAACCTGATCATAAAAAATGTTTACGGGAGTGATAAGCTTATAAGTGTTAAAGAAATTTCAGAGTGGATAGAAGAATTCGGAGGAAAGATAAAAGATAAGATCTGCGACACTTCAGTATTACTTGATAAATACTATGAAAACGGAAAGAAAATATTATTTGAAGCCCAGCTCGGCACATTAAGAGATATATATTACGGCATATACCCATATACAACTTCTTCAAGTACGCTTGCGACATTTGCACCTATAGGGGGCGGACTTCCGGGAAAAAAAATTGACTCTATCATTGGCGTAATGAAGTCGTTTTCCACATGTGTAGGCAGCGGTCCTTTTGTAACCGAGATGAATGAAGATGAGGCGGAACTGCTGAGAGAGACAGCTTACGAATACGGAGCGTCCACCGGCAGACCAAGAAGAATCGGACATTTTGACGCTGTAGCTTCAAGATACGGCGCGAATATTCAGGGCGCTGATGAAATTGCAATCACTAAAGTGGACAGTCTATCAGGTCAGAAGAAATTGAAAATATGCACAGGTTATAATGTTAACGGAAAAATATATAATGATTTTTTACTGACTCCCGGTCTTGAAATTGCAACACCGGAATATATTGAAATGGACGGATGGGATGAAGATATTACATCTTGCAGGAAATTTTCCGAACTTCCGAAAGCAGCGCAGGAGTATGTAAGTAAGATTGAAGAACTTACAGGTTATAATATTAAATATATTTCTGTCGGTCCGGAAAGGGACAGTCTGATCTTAAAATAAAATTATATGGCTCATAAATCAGTTCAGGAAATGTGGGACCGTTTCATTTCAGAATATCCGAAGTTTTCCGACAAAAAATATGTATCATGGTATTTCTGCAATACCAAGAAATGCGCTGATGAGCTTGCCGAACTTGTTAAAGCGAATATTAAAACAGCTACATGTTCATTAAAATACTGGTATGAAACAGCCGGTGAAAAAATGCCCCGGACCGGAGAATTCAATGTGATCACAAACTGGGACGGAGTTGCACAATGTATTACGAGAACTTTAAAACTAACCGAAATTGTCTTCAGAGATATGACTGAAGATCTCGCATCACGCGAAGGCGAAGGGGACAAATCTCTTGCTTACTGGAGAAGAGTTCACATTAAGTTTTTTTCAGACGAACTCAGAGAAAAGGGCATTGAATTCAATGAAGACATGCCTGTGATATTTGAAGAATTTGAAAAAGTATTTGAATAATTTCTATTACTGAAATATTTTATTATTCTTTACCTGTTTCTTTATTAGATTCACTGTCTCCTAATGTCACTGTTACTTCCTTTTCTTTAATCTCATTTTCTTTAAAATTATTTTCGTTTCCTGCAGGTGTATAAACCCTTTCCTTAACCACGGTATGCTGAGTCACATTTATATTTCTTTCTGTTTTTTCCCTGTCAATAAAAGCGTCAAATGAAATCAGTCCTGCGCCCATAAACATTGTAGCAATCTCACATGCAAGGAATACAAAATTATGGCTGTAAGCCAGTTCCTCATGACCGGGTCCGAGTACCAGAATAAAACTTATTGTCATTATTGCCAGAAAAAAACTCGTGACAGGAGTAAACAGTCCTATTATATAAAGAGCGCCGAATATCATTTCCATAAAAGGAAGTATAAATGCCAGTATGAATGCAAGACTGTTATCCATTTGTCCTCTTTCCTGAACCGAAACAATAAAGTCCTGCAGGTTAAGAACTTTTTCCGCGCCTGCAAAAAGAAATATAAATCCCAGCGAAAGTCTGATCAGCAGTATTCCAACTGAAGATGAGAATTTTCCGCTTCTTGCTTTAAAGAATATGCTCATATTATTTTTTAAAATGATTTCGAATAATTTAAAAAAAATAATTCTGTTTAAATATCCATAATTGAAATGAATATTCTTTCCCCGGTTTCGAATCTCCTGATTCGTAACTCAGGCGTGCCGGTCTGTTGAGGTTGTATGAAAGCTGTGAAAATGCAGACGCTGCCTCTCAGAAGATTAGGTGCGGGAGCTGTAAACTTTTTGGAGCACTGCCTGAATTTATTTTTGGAAAGTGTGTCAGGAAGCCGAGAGTTCGTCATATCTCACAAGTTCCCATTTCATATCGAGATTGCAGAATGAGAGCTCGCAGAGAAGATCCTTCTCTTTGCAGGTTACTATATAGTGCATCACAAATCCTTCACGGACCGGGATCTTCCAGCTCTGCAGCATTTCCGAAACTCTGTATACTCCGTTATTCCATTTAAACCTGAGAATTTCAAGTTTCAGATTTTTGAAATAGGCGATTACTTCGACCGGCTCAAAAACCTGATTTACGTTTTCCATTAGCGTTGTTTTATTTACCTTAATAATTTAAGGTAAATAAAAATTATAGTCAATGAACTGCATAATAATTTTACCCGGTTTTTATTAACATTGAAATGCGGGTTACAGAAAACTAATCTAAAAAAATATTACTTTAAAAATATTGAGTTGAAGGATTTATACTCTGAGGAAAATAAGGTGTAAAAAAAATTAAGGAAAGGAAAATTATAAAAACACAACTAATATACAGAGGATGCGTCTGATCAGTAAAAGATTTGAGGTGTGGGACAGATTCGAACTGTCGAATAAAAGTTTTGCAGACTTTCCCCTTAAGCCACTTGGGTACCACACCGGAAAAAAAAATTGTAACTGAGCAGGTTCAGGAAATTACAAAAAGAAAGAGCGGGAAACGGGACTCGAACCCGCGACTTCAACCTTGGCAAGGTTGCGCTCTACCAACTGAGCTATTCCCGCAAACGTTACAAAAATAATTTTATAATCATAGTTATTCAAGTCCTTAAACGCGATACAACAGGAAAATATATTACTTTCAAAAACATAAAAGTAAATCCAATGCCGGAATTAAAAACGGTTACTTCCTTCTGAAATCCCTGTACTTTTTCCCTCCGCCGAAATATACAAGCAATGCAGTAACAAGATGTATCCAGAACCACGGAGAATCAGTACCTAGAGTCTGTGCAATATAAATAAGCACCAGCGCGCGCGGAATGAAAACCGTCAGCAGTATATCTCCGATGAAAGGCACTGTATTCAGCGGGATCTGATTGAGCAGATAATAAATTATCAGCATAGTACGGGGAAGAAATAAACTGACTACGAGAAATAAAGTATCCATTTATATTTTATTTATATTTAAAAAAATATTTAATAAAATCTTTTATGAAATTTTCTTAACCAGATCCACCACTCTGCAGCTGTAACCCCATTCATTATCATACCATCCGATTACTTTCACCAGATTTCCGTTTGCCATAGTTGACAGCGAATCAAAAATACATGAACTGGAATTTCCGATAATATCACAGGATACAATCGGATCAGCTGTATACTCAAGTATTCCTTTCATTTCATTCTCAGAAGCATTTTTCATAGCAGCATTTATTTCATCTTTAGTAGTTTCCTTTTCGGTGATACATACAAAGTCTGTAAGCGAACCGTCAGGTGTCGGGACTCTCAGCGCAAAACCGTCGAGTTTGCCTTTGAGATGCGGAAGCACTTCCCCTACTGCTTTTGCAGCTCCGGTCGATGTCGGAATAATATTGATCGCACCGGCTCTGGCTCTGCGAAGATCTTTATGCGGCTGATCAAGCATCGCCTGATCATTTGTATATGAATGAATTGTAGTCATAAATCCTTTGGTAATTTTAAAATTGTCATCCAGAACTTTTACCATCGGAGCGAGACAATTTGTTGTACATGAAGCGTTTGAGACAATTTTCATTTCCGGAGTCAGTATCTGATCATTAACTCCGAGTACTACTGTTGCATCAAGCTGATCTTTAGCCGGTGCAGTCAGCACTACTTTTTTAGCTCCGGCATCAAGATGGAGTTTCAGTTTATCCTTTGAAGTAAAAACACCTGTTGACTCTATGACGACATCAGTTCCGAGTTCACCCCAGCCGAGTTTTGACGGATCCTTTTCAGACGTAATTTTTATTTCATCACCATTTACTTTCATTCCGTTTTCAGTAAGCTCAACATCTCCGTTAAACTTTCCGTGAATAGAATCATATTTAAATAAATGCGCTAATGTTTTATTATCCGTAAGATCATTTATACCTACTATATCAAATCCGCCTTCAGCAAGCATTCTTCTTACAACAAGTCTTCCTATTCTTCCGAAACCGTTTATACCGACTTTTAAAGCCATTGATTAACCTCCGTTATAATTTGTTTAAAAAATTGAATCAAATTACTCAAATCGCTTTAGAGAATCAATTTAAAACCTTTAATATTAAATCAATTTTGCATAGTTTCATATAAAATAAAATTTTTCAGAATGGATAACAAAGCTGCCAATATTCTTGCGGATGCTTTTGAAAGTGTAAGAAATCTAACAAAACTTTACTTTTCAAAACTTGATGATAAAAATTATTATGATGAAAATAATATTAACGGGGTTAAAATAAATACTGCCTTTTGGCTGCTTGCGCATTTAGTCTGGACAGAGCATTCCCTGATAGTATACGGGATCGGTAACCGTGAAATGGAAATTCCGTGGCTTGATAAATACGCTTTCGGATCTGACCCGGGATCTATAGAATCACAACCTTCCCTTGAAGAACTCAGGGATAAGTTTGAGAAAGTCCATGCTTTAGCGATGGAAATTATAAGAAATTTATCTGATGAACAGCTTGAGGAGGATAATCACATAGGAGCCAGTTTCGGTTCATCAAAATCCAAAAAGTCACTTTTGGTTCATGTAATAAGACACGAACCAATGCATATCGGACAGCTTTCACTTATTTTAAAATCAAACGGCGTAAAATTAACCTGATCTGATTTTAATAACTTTCCATTTTTTAAAGAAATACTACAAAATTCATTAAAATAATTTACGTTTTATTCAAAAAACCTTTAAAAACTGTTAAAAACTGTAAATTGCTTTTATATGGCTAAATAACTATTTTACATAAATTTTTTCTAAAAATAACACATTAATTAATTAAATGGCATCAACTTCAGATTTAAAAAACGGAGTAATAATTAATTTTAACAATGAACTGCACTCGGTTATTTCGGTAGAGCACAGGACTCCCGGAAATTTAAGAGCTTTCTATCAGGTAAAGCTGAAAAATTTAAAGAACGGAAAAACAATGGAAAACAGGTTCAGGTCAGGAGAAGAAATACAGATCGAAAGACTTGAATCGGGAAATTATCAATATCTTTATAAAGACGGTTCAGATTTTGTTTTTATGGACAACGAATCATTTGATCAGGTTACAATAACGGGAGACATAATAGGTAAAGGCGGAAATTATCTCAAGGAAGGGGAAACCGTTCAAATATTTTTTCACAATTCAAGACCTTTATCAGTAGAAATTCCTCCGCACGTATATCTGAAAGTAACATCCGCTCCTCCGGGTGTAAAAGGCGATACAGCTACAGGCGCTACTAAGTCGGTTACGCTTGAGACCGGAGCTACAGTAAATGCACCGCTTTTTATAAACGAAGGTGATGTCCTCAGAATTGATTCAAGAACAGGAGATTACATTGAAAGAGCAAAATTATAATTTAAAATTTTAATTACAGAATTTATGAAACTTGATCTTAACTATTTAAAAAAATTAATAAAGATACTTGATACAAGTAACATTTCTGAATTTGAGATTCAGGAAGAAGGTTCCAGATTAAGATTGTCAAAACCTAAAAATAAGATCATTGCTTCATCACAGCCATATGATACTTCTTTTTTCAATACTCTTCCGCCGGTGAAAAATACTAATACCGGTTCTGAAGAAGAAACCCGGTTACACGAGATGCCTCAGACTGAAGTAACTAAAAGCAGCAAATTAATTGAAGTAAACTCTCCGATGGTCGGTACTTTTTACAGATCTCCGTCACCTGACGCTGACCCGTATGTGAGCGTAGGTAAAACTGTTTCAGAAGGATCAATACTATGTATCATAGAAGCTATGAAACTGATGAATGAGATCGAATCTGAAGTTACCGGAAAAATCGTTAAGATTCTTGTAGAAAATGCTCAGCCGGTAGAATATAATCAGCCGCTTTTTCTTATCGAAAAAGAATAGCAGAATTTATATTCTTCAACCTACCCATTAATTTTGAACAGTCATAAATGATAAAAAAATTATTAATTGCAAACAGAGGCGAAATTGCTTTAAGGATCATCAGGACATGTAAAGAGATGGACATAAAGACAGTTGCGGTATATTCTGATGCTGATAAAGATTCACTTCACGTAAAGTTTGCAGATGAAGCTGTCTGCATCGGATCTTCATTATCAAAGGACAGTTATCTTAACATTCCGAGGATCATGTCGGCTGCAACGATTACAAATGCTGATGCAATTCATCCCGGATACGGATTTCTTGCTGAGAATGCAGAATTTGCAGAAATATGTATTGATTCAAAAATAAACTTCATAGGACCGCTCCCTTCCATGATAAACTCTATGGGAAACAAATCCTTAGCAAAAGATACTATGCGCGCAGCCGGAGTACCGGTTGTTCCGGGAAGTGACGGCGTAGTAAAAGATCTTGAAGAAGCGACTGCGCTTATTAAGCAAATCGGCGTTCCGGTTATGATAAAAGCTTCAGCCGGAGGAGGCGGTAAAGGAATGAGAATAGTCCGTGATGAAAGCGAAATTGAAAGTGCTTTTAATACCGCAAAGTCAGAAGCTTTAAGCTCCTTCGGAAATGATGATGTATATCTTGAAAAATATGTTGACGGACCGAGACATATTGAAATACAGGTGCTCGGTGATAAATTCGGCAATGTGATTTCCCTGGGTGAGAGAGACTGTTCAATTCAGAGAAGACATCAGAAACTTATTGAAGAATCCCCTTCTCCTTTTATCGATAATACAGTCAGACAGAAAATGTCAGAAGCCGCGATTAAAGGAGCTAAATCAGTGAATTATATCGGCGCAGGTACAATAGAATTTCTCGTTGATAAGGATAAAAATTTTTATTTTATGGAAATGAATACGAGGATTCAGGTGGAGCATCCGGTTACGGAAGCAATTACAGGAATTGATCTCATAAGAGAGCAGATCAGAATTGCAGACAGAAAAAAACTGAGTAAAAAGAAAATTGCAATGAACGGACATTCAATCGAATGCAGGATAAACGCGGAGGATCCGGCGAATAATTTCAGACCTTCTCCCGGCATTATCACTGCATTTAACCAGCCCGGAGGTATCGGAGTAAGAGTGGATACGCATTGTTATAACGGATATACAATTCCTCCGTATTACGACTCTATGATCGGAAAACTTATTGTGCACGCTTCGACGCGAACTGAAGCTATTAAGAAAATGTCACGTGCACTCGATGAATTTATAGTAGAAGGAATTCATACGACAATCCCCTTTCATAAAATGATGATGATGAATGATAATTTTATAAATAATGATTTTGACACCGGGTTCATAGATAATTTAAATAAATCTTAATTCAAAGTTGAAAAAAAAATCCATACTTTTATTTTTGTTTTCATTTTTACTTTTGCCTCAGGTATTGATCTCCGCTCCGAAGGTTTCAACTGCATTAAGTCAAAGCATAGATACTTCAGGTAAACCGGATACAGTTAAACCGAATCAAAACGGACTTCAGCAGTCTCTGCCGATCGATACTTCAACTGCATCCGTAAAGACAACGGAGACTTATATTCAGGCGGATACTGTGCAAAAGATAGATTCCGTAATGACAGAAACAGAGGACGAAAACAAACTTACAAATACGCGTTTATTTATTTATATACTGCTTTCTGTTTTAGGTCTTGTGTTATTTTTTTTCATCTTCGTAATAAATCTGTTCAAGACATTTCATAAAAAAAGATCTACCCGTCAGTCTCTTCTGCTTAGCTGGAATTTATTTTTCATCGTGACAATAATTTGGATATTTATTATCTGGGGCATTGTCGCAGCGTTCTGGACAGTTCCTTCATTCATGATCGTGATGATTTTTCTATTTATAATAAGTTTGATAATGACTATAATAGCAGTCAAATCCAAATAATTTTTCTAATTTACGGTATTTTCGAAAAACTTTCTTATGACAAAACATTACGCATTAATACTCGGAGCATCCAGCGGTTTCGGAAAAGCTATAGCAGCCGGACTTGCAAAATCGGGTGTAAGCATAATCGGAGTCCATCTTGACAGAGCTACTACAATGCCGGATGTCGAAATTCTTATATCTGATTTAAAATCAAATAATGTAGATGTGCATTTTTACAATGTGAATGCTGCTGACGCAGTTAAAAGAGCGGATGTAATTTCAAGCATAAGAGAGATTTTTTCAAAAGAGAAAGATCCGGAACTGAAAGTGCTTGTGCATTCCCTGGCATTCGGAACTTTGAAACCATTTATATCAGACGATCCGAAAGAAATGATCAATCAGAAACAAATTGAAATGACACTGGATGTAATGGCAAATAGTCTTGTTTACTGGACACAGGAAATTATAAAGAATGATTTTATGAAAAGAGGCGGTAAGATTTATGCAATGACTTCATCCGGAGGGACGCGGCAGATTGAATTTTACGGCGCTGTTTCAGCCGCTAAAGCGTGTCTTGAATCTTATATCAGACAGCTTGCGATGGAACTCGGAAGCAGAGGAATTTCCGCTAATTCCTTAAGAGCCGGCGTTACGCAGACACCGGCATTATCAAAAATTCCAAAAAGCGAGAATATTATTGCTAATGCGATTCAGAGAAATCCTGAACACAGACTTACTACCGCAGAAGAAGTTGCGGAATTTGTAGTTGATAATTACAGAAATAATTCTCACTGGATGACAGGTAATGTAATAGGTCTGGACGGCGGCGAAAGTATAGTTGAATTGTAATAAAATTTTTTAAAAGAGATTATTAGTAAAATGGAAGGTAAGTTAAATTCAGATCTGATCAGCAAAGATTCTGACCTTATCATGGATATTTCAGCAAAGGAAAAGCTTGAGCTGAAAACTCAGGAGCTGATGCCGACAATTCTTATCGGTCTCGGCGGAACGGGCAAGGAAACTCTTCTCAGGATCAGAAGGCAGTTCGTAGAAAAATACGGTTCCATTAATGACTTCCCGATCATTTCATATCTTTATATAGATACTGACAATGCGCCTTCCGAAGAAAGCGGAATTGCAAGAGAAAGAGATTATCTGATAAATGAAATTGACTTTCAGCCTTCCGAAAAAATTTTCCATCCTGTAAATCCATCGGAATATATATACAGAATTCAGGACGTCCCTCATATTAAAGAATGGCTGAGTACAACAGGCGAGATCGCGAAACTGGGCACCATGAATACAGGCGCAGGTCAGATCAGGCCTGCAGCGAGACTTGCTTTCTATCATAACTACGATGAGATAGTTTCTAAACTTACAGCTGCAAAATCGAGGATCACTGATTCCAAATCCATAAATACTGTTAAAGAATTTCATAAGATAAAAAATGTAAACACTGACAAGATTAATGTTTATGTAATTACTTCTCTTAGCGGCGGTACAGGTTCGGGAATGATACTTGACATGGGTTTTCTTATCAGAAGCATTTTCAGGAATCAGGCTGTCTCAACTTGCTATGTCGTCCTGCCGAAAATTTATCAGGCTTACGGCAAAGAGAGAGTATTTGCCAACGGATATGCAGCTCTGAAGGAATTCGAATACTATAATCTGAAAAATACATTCGATGTTTCATGGAAAAAAAATGAACCGCATAAATTTCAGCCCGGAGTTTTTGACGATACCTATATAATTGACGGTGAAAATTCAAAAAATCTTTCGCTGTCCGATCAGAACAACAGGGACATATATAAAATGTTAGCTGATACAATATTTCAGGATTTCTCGAATTCCGATTTTGCAAATTATAAGAGAGGAGTCAGGGTTAATCTTGTGCAGTATAAGCAAAGACTATGGCCTGATGATAACTCCGTAACGGACAACACTTATTCAAGAAAATATTCAACTCTCGGTCAGGCAACAATCTCCATTCCGGTTGACAGGATTATTATTTCATGCGCTTATAAACTCTGCGAGGAAATCATTAACTATTATCTGACTTACGCCGAAGGTTCACAGAGCGATGTTGATAACTATCTCATAGGCGAGTTTCTGCCGGAGCTTGGGCTGCTCGAGTCTAAAAATAAATTTCAGCTTCTTGATTCTCTTTACAAGTCAGGAGAGAAGACGTCATTACAGTCAAACATAAAGTCATTTCTCACTGCAATGCAGAATGACCTTGTAAGCGGTAAGCGCGGCGCTAACTGGTCAGCTTATCTTCTGAATGAGAAAATGAAATTTGACACAAATTTCAGGGATGATAATGATGTGAACAGACAGGGAATGTTTTTTACTCAGATACATTCAAACAGAACCAAGGATCTGCAGAATCTGATCGGAGACAGGGACAGAAATTCCATAGGTATGCTGGAAAGGAAAATAAATTCTCTCGTGAATGACTCTACAAGAGGAGTATTTTATGCCATCAATCTTTTAAGAAGACTTCAGTTTATTCTTACAGACGGTAATTTCGATTACATACCTAAATACGAAAAGGAAATAAAAGATCTTCAGTCATTAGTTACAAAGCTTGACGCTGACTTCAGAAGGAAATTTCAGGAGCTTAAGGAAGATGAAGCGAGGACGAATTTCAATGTGCTTAAGAAATCCGCTATGACCGGCAGTCTTGAAAAAGTTCTGAACGTCATGGAGGATTATTACAATACTCTTATAAAGCTTAAGTCAAGATATTATGCGCGCGAGATTTGCCTGAGAATTCTTTCACTTATAGAGACTAAAGAAAAGACTGCAAATGACAAGATCATTTCAAACGGCCTTATCCCCGATCTGAATAAACTTACAGGAAATCTCGGTACACTGAAAAATAATTTTCTGCAGAAATATAATCACTTCATTCAGAAACAGGAAACGAGTTTTAATCTTATGGTCTATGAGCCCGATGAAGTAAGCAACGAATATTATGTAAGATATATCGGTACCGGACAAAAGGCATTTGAGAACATAAAAAATCTTTCAAACAAACTTCTTAAAGATCTCGGAGCGTCGGATGTAACGGACATTGTAAATATTCTGAGAGAACGCGATGCGAAACTTATAGAATCCAAGATGCTGAATTTTGCCAGGAAGCATTTTGAAAATATAAGAGAGGATTACAATATTACAGATATACTTTTTGAAAAAGATTCCATAAGAAGCGAATCAAAAATCAGAGGCATGTTCAATCAGGCATTCCCTTGGATGAGAACCAGAGAGATCCCGGGAAGTTTTAAACTTGACGAGTCGGCAAAGAAATATTATATCGGAATAAAAACAAACACGCCTTCTTTTAAAAAATTTCAGACGCTTATTCAGTCCATTGCAGGATCATCAGTGGAATTCAAGGATTCCGCTGACAATTCTTCAATTACTTTTTATTCAGAGTGGGCTGGATTCCCTTTATTTTATTCTTACACAATTGCGGAAGAGATGAAACCGTATTACAAACAGCTTTCGCAGAATCACAATGTAGATCTTCATATTAACAAAAACTATTTTATTTATCACGATATCATCCCTCTCAATGATGATGAAAAAATCAGGCTTGATGAAGCATATAAAGCATACATACTCGGACTTATATTCGGTGTATTTGACATAATTCCCGAGACTGATTCATCAAGGGCGATTTACAAATATACAAAGCAGGAAGGTATTACCGTAAAAAGAGTGGAGCAGCTTGGCGTTGAGTCTCGGCTAATCAACAGACTTTTTGAAGAACAGGGAAGAGACGCCTTGAGATACAGAATTCTTAAGGATGCTGAAGCTGTTCAGGATAAATTTTTTAAGGCTAATAAACTTGCCGAGATGCTGGCAATTTATGAATATTATTATGATGTAATTTACATGCCAGCTGAATATGAAATTGCGGGTGAAGCAAAAAGGAAAATTGAAACTTATCAATATACAATTCTCAGAAACCTTTCACGAGAAATTGAATCCAAAATTCCGATTCAGGAAAAGGAAAAATTTATTGAAAAAGTGGTTTCATTTAAAAAATTTCCTGATACTTATTCTTTTCTGTGCGGTGACGGTGAAAAGAGAGTTTTGAGAGTAGAGGAAATATTAAGTAAATCCGAAGGTGACGAAAATTCTTCTAAGCAGTCAAATCAAACAAATACAGGCTTAACAAAGGACAGGCTTAAGGAGATTAAAGAAGCGCATGAAGAAGGGCTCATCTCAGCAGAGGAATTTGAAAAAGCAAAAAAAGAATTTTTAAATTTATAAAAATGCCTACATACGATTACAGATGCGACAGCTGCGGACATTTTTTTGAGAAGTTTCAGTCGATGAAAGAAGAAAAATTAACCAAGTGTCCGCAATGCGGAGAGGAAACATTAAAAAGACTTATAGGAACCGGAAGCGGTCTTATCTTTAAAGGCAGCGGGTTCTATCTTACCGATTACAAGAACAAACAGACTGAAACAGCATCTGCATCATCAGCAGAAAATAAATCCGGATCTGATTCAATAAAAACCGAACCGTCAACCAAAAAATCAACTTCAGGCGAATCGTCACCGGTTACAAAAGAAAAATCCGGAACAAAGGAAAAGTCCGGAGCAAAGTCTAAACCTGCTGAAAAGAATACATCTTCAGCCTGATAATGTTAGATATAAGTTAAGTTATTATTTTTTCAGTATATATCTGTCTAGATTAAAATTTTCACCCAGGTAGTGTTTCCTCACAAGCTCATCTTCAGCAAGTTCTTCAGCTTTACCTGATCTGAATATTTTTCCGTCAATAAGTATATAAGCTCTGTCAACAATTGAAAGAGTTTCATGCACATTATGATCAGTTATCAGAATACCAATCCCGCGGTTTTTCAGATTGGCAACGAGTTTCATAATTTCTTCCGATGCTATAGGATCTATTCCCGCAAATGGTTCATCAAGCAGAATAAATTTAGGATCAGTTGCGAGGCATCTGGCAATTTCTGTTCTTCTTCTTTCTCCCCCGGAAAGCACATAACCTTTTGAATCAGATATTTTCCTGATATTAAAATCATTAAGCAGATTTTCGCATTTATCTTCCCTTTCCGCCTTATCAAGTTTCATAAACTGAAGCACAGACATAATATTATCCCTTACAGTCATATTTCTGAATACAGAAGGTTCCTGCGGCAGATATCCAATCCCGAGATTTGCTCTTTTATACATAGGGTACGAAGTAATAACTTCTCTGTCAATTTCAATTTCTCCTTCGTCAGGTTTTATCATTCCGCAGATCATATAAAAAGTAGTGGTCTTGCCGGCGCCGTTTGGTCCGAGCAGTCCGACAATTTCTCCCTGTTTCAGTTGAAGAGATACATTATTGACAACCCTCCTCTTCCTGTATTCCTTTACTAACTTATATGATTTTAATTCACTCAATCTGTATGTTTTTATTTAGTAATTTTTATTTCTGACAAGCTTAAGCATTTCCTTAACTGCATTTTCAAGACCAGTAAATACCGCTCTGGAGATAACGGAATGTCCGATGCTTACTTCCTGAATTTCAGGGATATTTACAATCGGCATTATATTTCTGTAATTAAGACCGTGTCCCGCAGTTACGATCAGTCCCTGTTCCGCAGCCATTGTAGAAATGACAGATATTTTACTCAGCTCTGTCAGGATATCTTTTTCAGTTCTCATATTGGCATACTTTCCTGTATGGATCTCAATTATATCTGCGGACAGACCGACCGCAAGATCAACATTTGCTGGATCCGGATCTATAAAAAGACTTACAAGAATATCCTTTGATTTAAGTTCTTTTATATAATCCTTATACATTTCTTTTCCGGCAGTTAAATTTAATCCGCCCTCCGTTGTAAGTTCGCTTCGCTTTTCCGGAACAAGCGTTACAATTTCCGGCAATGTCTCAATGGCTATCTTCAACATTTCATCCGTAGCAGCCATTTCGAGATCGAGTTTGGACTGGACTGTTTCCTTCAGGAGTCTAAGATCTCTGTCATTTATGTGTCTTCTGTCTTCACGGAGATGACACACAATTCCCTCAGCGCCTGCAAGTTCACAAATACCCGCAGCTGTTACAGGATCCGGTTCAATTTCACCCCGGGCTTCTCTTAATGTCGCAACATGATCTATATTGATTGCAAGTTTCATTATTTTATGAAAAAATTATTTTAAAAAAATAAATTAAAAAAATCACTGATACCTATGCCGTAAATTTCTTTTGAAGATCTGAGCACTGAAATTCCGTCTATGAAAAGCATTACTAACCAGTGAAGAATCCAGCAATAGAGGAATGATCCGCTTCTGAGTGCCTGTATGCCGAGTATTATACCGGCAAAGATCGAAGCAAATAATTCTATTTCCGGTTTTCCCTTATGTAAAATAAAAAACGGGATCATCTGAATGAATATTGAATAGTAACCGAATTTTGATCTTAGTCCGAAAAGCATATATCCTCGCCAGAGAAACTCCCATCCGAGCATATATATTAAAATACAAAATTCATAAAACACAAAATTCCCGAAACTTTCCTTAACTCTTGCTCCGCCCTGTGGATAAGCTGATGCAAAGACAGGAGTTGCTGAAACTATCCAAACTGTTATCAGCATAACAACAAGAAATATTCCGGATGTAATAAATCCGAATTTTTTATCTCCCCACGTAAATCCGTAATCCTTTAGCTTTTCTTTAAACAAAAACTTAACCGCAAGAACCGGCAAAACAAACATTAGTAATCCGTCAGTCAGAAACCAGTAAACTCTTGAAAGAAACTTATCCTTTCCGAAATTCTGATAATAAAAATTCGGAGATGCAAACTCCATTGACAGAAATATAATTATCGATACTGACAGAAAAATAAATGTTACTTTAAAATCAAGTTTTTTTATTTCAATGATCAGTTCACGTATTTCATTCTTCAGGTATGGGATCAATTCTGCTGTTTTTTCTTGATAATATACTGAAGTTTCTGGGGTTCGGATTTAAGCAAACTGGTATTATCAGGCAGCTTAATTTCAGGGATTACGAAACCGAGAGTATCTTCCTCAATATTCTGATATTCTACATTTATAATAATTTCACCGGCAGTAGTCCGTGCAAGCTCATCCACGCCGCCTCTTAACGACACATTAATTTTTGGCGGGATAAGCAGAACTTCCTTATCTTCAGGTAAATTCAAAATTACTACTTCAACGTCTTCAAAATTTTTCTCAGCAGAAAGCTGAACTTTAATATAATATTCAATCACCGGATTTTCAATTTTCAGAAGATTATGCAGCGTATCTTTCAGGCCGATCACACCGCTAAGATCTGTATTCACATTATTAAAAATTCTGGTCTCTGTAGGAATGGATTTGATCCTGTTCAGAACATAAGAAGCGCCTTGTATTGAAACTGAATCAGGATTTAATTCAGGTTTTCCTACTATACTGTATCCTTCTTTAAGATTTACGATTATATTATTTTTTACCGGTACTCTCTTTTCGGAAACTTTATCAAAACTTATCTGAATGGTATCAGGATTAATTTCAAGAACGGAAATGTCTGACTGAAGCTTTAACCTTTCATTAACAAACTGCTCGGTAATTATCCTTGTATCCTTTTTGATTTTCGTAATGTCAATATTATATGCAAGATCTTCCGAGATCAGAATATTCATCAGATTCCAGCCTTTACCTCTTAGCTTTACATCTATTGAATTGGGTATCTCTTCTGCCAGTGCCTGTGATTTTGAAGATGTGACATTAACAGGGATTGAAAGATCAATTGAGAAACTCTGGTTAAGATTTATATACATCCACAGTATGAGAGCAAATATAAAAGCGATAATAATTATACCGATATTCTTTTTCATAAAATGGATTATTGTACGAGCTGTGATTCCCAGTTATCGTTTCTGAGTTCATTTCTGAATGTACTGTTAACAAGCCAGTAAACATCGGTTCCGGGCTGCAGTTCTATAAACACGCATTCACCGCCGCCTTCCACTGCATTATATCTCCAGATCTGATAACTTTTTGTTGCCGCCTGGAATGGAAAATTATCAATATCATCCGGCTTGCCGTAGACAATATAAATTCTTCCTCTGTCAGATTTCCAGCCTTCTTTAAATGACTCTTTGAATTTACTGTCAGCTTCTTTCACTCTCGTGAAATAATCAGATTTAAGTTTAACGTAAGGTGTACCGGAAGCATATTCTTTTGATTTCCAGAAGAGAAAAAGAAATTTTCTTTTCTCTTCGAGATTTTTCAGATCCTTAAAATTATTGATCTGCTGTGAAGTCATAATATAAGACATTTTACTGAATTCATCTTCAACATCTTTTGATGATTTTCCGGCAAATTCACTTCTTAGAAAATCATCTGCGTCACCTGTATTCACCTGCTCTTTACCAATGTTGAATACATAAAACTTTTTTTCAGTGCTTTTTGTAACGAGTCTGGCAGTATCATTCACAGTAATCTTAAATAAATAAGTTCCGCTGGTCAGACTGTCTATGCTGATCTTTCCGTAATCGACTCTGTCCGGAGAGCTTCTTTCGGCTGATTTAACTTTTGAGATCAGTTCTTCATTATTTACATTTAATACTGAATATTTAATCAAATATTTTTCAGAAATATTTTCAGGAAGAAGCCCGTAAATTTCCACATAATAATACATATCGGTCAGATTCATTCCGAAAAGTCCGGAAGGATTTGGGATAACATCCAGAGTATTTTTATAAAATATACTTGAGGTATTATCTGATTTTTTTATCATTGTCGAAAGCTCAATGTCACTAAGAGATAATGAAGAATTCTCTATCGGATTTACATTAATATCAGTTTCTAAAACATCTCTGTTCTCCGGATGATTAAAATCACTGCCGGTAATTTTCAGTTTGTATTTTCCGGGTTTTAATATATAGTTTATCTGGCCTACTAATTTCTGTGTAGCTGCATTCTTTGAAGTATCCTTTAATAAAGAAGGAGTCTTGTAGGAATTTGAAATAATAAATTCATTTGTCGCAATATCAAGTATGTTTATTTCTATCATTGCCGCGCCTTCAAATCCGTTATCACCTGTTTCATGTTTCAGGGAATTCTGATTCACCGAATAGTAAAATTCAAGTACTGATGTTTCCCCTTCACCTTTAAAAAGCGCATAGTCAAAATTAAAATATATATCTTTTCCCGCAATATTATTAGCGGAAAATATAAATGTTAAAATTAATATTCTCAGGACTGCTTTCATATAATTATTCAAAGAATTTAAAATTTATAGGTGATTAAATATATTGATTACCTTTGTTTAATGAAATTAATTTAATAATCTGATTTCAAAAACATTAAATTGTTTTGTATTAATCTTAATACAAAAAACCCTCAATGAGATACAACTTCTTATATTTCTCTGAGGGCTGTAAATTTACAATTATGAAAAAAAAATCTTAACTTATCTTATAAGCATCATTTTCTTTGTTTCCTTAAAATCTCCTGCAAGTAAAGTATAGAAATAGATACCGCTGCTCAGGTCGTTTCCGGTAAACGTAACTTCTTTTGTTCCCGGAGTTACAACTTCATTGTTAACCAATGTTGCAACTTCCTGTCCGTTTGCATTAAACACCTTTAATGTTACATTTGATGTTTTTCTGATATCAAATCTAATGCTTGTTGTTGGGTTAAACGGATTCGGGAAATTCTGAGCTAAACTGAAATCACCAGGAACTACGCTTGAAATGTTTGTAATTCCAACTAATGGTACATTTGTTCTTATTCCGATTGCTTCACCGTTTCCGATCGGAGCGCCGTTAACGTGTGTACCTGCAAGTGAATCGCTTTGAACTAACATCTGCACTAATGTTGAACCGGCTGATGTATTGTTAACCTGTGATACGCTTACAAATCTCCAGTCTCTTAAAGGTGTTGCAGGCGTTACTCTTTCAGGAGTTGACCATGTTGCGCCGTTATTTCCTGAATGTGAGAACCATACTGCATAATATGCGCTTGTGTCTGAACCGTATTCACCTGTTGTTGCTACATATGCACAATATAATCCGCCGCCTGTTGAAGATCTTCCGATTGAAGGTCTGCAAAGCGGTAAGAATGCGTCTGAAACTGATCCTCTGTTAGGGAAGAATGGCACTGTTGACTGATCAGCCATAATTACCGGAGTTCCGCCGTTTACTGCCGGTGACCATAATCTGATTGATGATGGTAATTCAGGAAAAAATCCGGCTAATGTTAATAATGAAATATTGAAAACAACATACGGTTGATTATTATTTCCCATAACCAAAGAAACTCCTCTTAAGCATCCTAAGGAATCTGCAGCTTCATTCCAGTCCCAGATTCTTTCCGGAACTGTCCAGTTTAATCCGTTATCTGTAGAAGATCTGTAAAATACATCATTATTATTGATCCCGTCCTCTGCGCCAATATAAGCATGTCCGATAGTTCCGTTGGGAGCAACTGATAATGCATATGATTCCGCCGGTTCTCCCGGGTATTCTGACCATCCGCTCCATGTACCATTAATAAGAGCATTTGTAAATGAACCGCCTTGTGAACAAACAATTATCTGTTTGTCTGATCCTATACCTGCTACTCTGGGCCATATTACAGGACCTGACGTCGCATCACCCGGATCTGATTCCGTAAAAACGCCGAATCCTGCGCCTGCATCAAAATATGTTTTTGCTCTGGTTGTAGTTCCGTTTGTGTTGTTATGATTTGCAATTACTGCGGCACCATTTGAGTATCCGGAAATTGACGGAAATCCGCTTCTGCCTGTATTCGGAACATCACCTAAAAATGTCCAGGTAGTGCCGCCGTCATTGCTGAATAAATAAGCGCAGTTTCTTGATGCAAATCCTGCCTCTGTCGAATACATGAATGTTGCGTGAACGTTATTTGGTGTGAAAGGATTCTGCCAGATTTGATTCGGTACACCGTTTGACTGAAGATCATAAACAGTGAATACGCCTGTTTGTGAAAATATGTAATCAAATATCCGGCCCTGTACAGGAGGAAAATAAGTGGAAGTAAATTTTGGCTGAAAATTTTTAGAGTTTTCATATATCTCTGAACCGTCGGAAACTTTGTGAGTTTTTTCTGTTCTTTTTAATATGTCGTCTTTCGAATTAACAATCCCTGCAGTAATGAATACTGCTAAAGCTATAAAAGAAAGTAATTTTTTTAACATACTTTACTCCTTTAAATTTATTTTTTGTAGATTGAATATAAATTTTTAATTGAATTTTTAAAACTGATTTTTAAAGGTTTGATTTTTAGTTAAGTGCACGGGAGTTGCAAAAAAGGTAAGTCTGAGATTACTAAATGAAGTGAAAATATCTTTTAAAAATTTACTCAGTGTATCCGTTTAAGAATACACTGAGTAAAATATTGAGTAAGAACTGATTTAGTGAGGGTTGAAATCTTTTAACTCTGTTTAAAAAATCAGAAGCCTAAAAGAATTGTAAAGAACTGATTAGCGTCAAATTTATCAGTGACTCTGTAAGCATAGTCGAATCCGATATTAAAATTTGAGCTTGCGTTATAATTAAAACCGGCTCCAAAGCTCGGACCTGTAAACAGCCTGTCATCCTGTGAATCGTTTGTAATCTGATAACCGCCTCTGAGATATATCAATTTATTGTAATTATATTCCAGACCAAAGTTGTAATCATCGGTTGCAAAGCTGTTATTCTGGAATGTGCCGTGAAGCATCAGATTGTTTGTCTTGTCAAGTCTGAAGTCATAGCTGAGTCCGAGTGAGAGTGCAGTCGGAAGTTCAAAGTCAGCCAGTTCTATCATTCTCGGCTCTGACTGTGTTCCGGCCTGTGTTCCCGGCGGCTGGAAAAACTGCTCCAGATCCTGTCCCGAAAACTTCATGCTCGGTCCGAGATTTTTCAGAGCCACTCCGAATCTCAGTCCGCTTCCGGTCACATTATATGTCAGACCAAAGTCAAACGCCATACCGCTTGCTGTTTCATTTGTGATCTTGTTATATATTATCTTCGCTGTAGCGCCGAAGGATATCCTGTCAGTCATCTCTCTTGCATAACTCAGACCGCTGATAAGAAAGGTCGGGGAATATGTCTCGCCCGTTCCTTCAGGATTGTTTACTGTTGTTATTTCTATATCTCCGAAGCTTAATGCCTTTAGTGATAAGGCGAATGTTCCGACATTTGGTAATTTATATGCTCCTGCAAAATAATTTACATCTATGTCTGCTATATATTGCTGATTGGAAAACATTGCTTCGCCTGTCTTCCCTGTCATAGTTGCCAGTCCCGAAGGATTCCAGTGGATTGCATCCAGTCCAGATACCGTTGCCAGGTTTGAGCCGCCTAATGCCGTACTCACAGAGCCTACCGGTATTAATAACTCTGTCGCTGCCGACAAGCCGTACTTATTCTTAGGACCTGCAAAAACACCCGTTATACTCGAGAATAGCAGTATGATTACTAATATATTTAAGTATTTATTTCTCATGTTAATTGCTCCTTATTTTAAAATATCTTTTTTTTAATTTTAGCGCCTGATCTGCTTGCCGCTTCTCAGGCGCTGTAAATTATTATTAGAATGTTTGTATTCTCTCTGTTGGTGTAAATATTGCTATCTTAAGCGTTTTGCTGCCCAGTGAACCGCCGTCCACAAAGACTACATACATACCGCTTGCCACAGGGATCTGATCCTCATTCTGTAAATTCCACTGCTCAAGTGAGTTATTCGGATCACTGTTGCTTCTTGATATCTTTCTCACCAAAACTCCGCTAAGTGTGTAAATGTATATTGTACACGTCGAAGGAAGATTGCTGAAATATATGAACCTGTTAAACGGATCAGTCTCTAATGAATGACCGCCGTAATACGGATTCGGGAATACCTTTATATTATTCATCTGATTCTTCGCAAGATCTGTATTGCCTGTCTGAGTACCTTCTACTTTCCATGAATATTTGATCGGTACGCTAGGGACAAAGTTTGGACGAGTGATCCTGTAAGGATATACTGTCAGCTTATCGCCCGATGTCCACGTGCTGCCTGCCGTTGCAAGTCTCGGCAGCCAAGCATACATCACATCCATTGCCGTAAATCCGAATGTCGGATTAGCTGAGCCCGGATTGATCGCCTGTCCGCCGCGGCTTACATAGTTTGCATTAGGCGTCTCGCTGTAGCTCGATGTTAGTACATATGTGAACTGATATTTACCTAAACTTGACTCATCAGGATTCCATAATCCGTCCGCATCCGAATCTATAAACGCAATGTTCAGTCTCCTCAGAGCACCGCCTGTCGAATCAAGCTCGTCTGCCGAATATACGCTGAACGGTACATCCACCATATCCTTGTAGGGTGTAACTGACAGATTTGTATCGGTCTGAAGTACGTTTACTGCAGGTGCATATCTGTATGCCTTGGAGGTCTCGCCGAATACAAACTGTACCTTTCTCAATGGACCGCCGGTCATAAGTGTGTTTGCTCCCGTTCCTTCATTAAACTGAACTCCGTTTGCCGTGATCCTTGATCTGAAGTTGTTAAATCTTCCCTGTGTCGGGAAACTCATTCCTAGAGATCTGCTGTCAAACTGTCTGTTTGTGATTAATTTTGCTGTTTTAATTGCCGTTGTATCAGGTCCTCTGAACCATATATTACCTGACGGCTCATATGTCCAGCCGCGCTGTCTTGAATATGTCGGTATGTTATTGCTCACGAGAAACAGATCATCAGGATCTCTTACTATTCCTGAATCTCTTATCGTCTGATGAACTAATAAGAATCCGTTTATTGTCTTGGCTGTATCCTGTGTTCCGGTAAAGTCAAGCTGATCTGATAGTACTCTCTCTGTTGATCCGCCGATTATTCTGTCTAATGACCAGGTCGGATTGGCTGTCGTTCCGCCGTAGGTCGTTGTATAATCCGCTGTGATTAAATTCAGAGGCTCTACTATTAAAGGCATTACGCCGAGATCTCTCTGATTTGTATATACCGTATCGCCTAATCCGTAATTTACCTGTGTGCCTGAAGTCAGCTGCTGAGGAATTACCGTCAGCACACATGAAGTAATCGGTGATTCATTAACTTTTGGAGCAGAGAAAGGACCGCCTAATGCATCGTAAAAATATGCCGTTACTGCAAAACTGTATGGCGTTCCCGATACGATAAATAAATTATTTATATTATCCTTATCTATTACTATGTATCTCGATATTCCGTTATTTGTACCTTTCTGAACTGTGTAATATACATACGTTCCGAACTGCTCCTGAAACACACTGTCCTGTATATCTCCGATTCCGTCCTTTACATCAAATGTCATTATCAGTTTTCTGTCCGCTTCATTAGAGCCGTTTGTTCCTGTTTTTACTGCATAGATATTATATCCCTGGAATTTATATTCTCCGCCGGAGAGCTTGTTCGGGATCTTTGTTCTCTCAGCTTTGTCATCCCATGATAAATATATCTTTCCGTTGCCAGGTGCATATGGAAGCACAGTAGGGCATGGTGCAGCATCCGGTACCTGGAAGTTGTTGTCAAATATTCTCTGGGCAAGGGCGTCTGCCTGTTTCAAAGCTCTTACGCTTTCTAGATTTGAACTTCCTCTGGCGATCACCTGAGCTACTACGATCGACTGCGTGTCGCCGGGCTGAACTGTAATAGGACCGGAGCACTGCATGAATCTTCTGTCACCTGCATCCGCTTCATTCCATCCGGTTTGAGACTCAGGGTTACCTGAAAATGCATATGTAGTTACCTGATTTGTCTGCGGATTTATCCATGGCGTTCCGTCTCTTCTCAGACCTCTTAAATTTCTGTATGTCTCGGTTCTGTTAGAAGGATCACCCACGCTTGGATTTCCGTTTGTGTACATATTAAATGCTGTAACTCCCAATTCTCTGAAGTCAGGTTTTACAACAAGATTATTACTTCCCGGGGGACTGAAATATTTAACTGTGTCTCCCACGCTCGGCACGATAGGACCTCTGAAGTAGTCAAAACCTACTGCAGGCGGTGCTGCGCCGTATTCACCGTCATTATTTGTGAAGTTATATGTGATTCCGAGATCAAGTAATGTGTCAACTGATACTGCATCGTCAGTTGCAACACCAAGATCATCATCAGTCCATAAGGCAATATAACATTGTTCCCATGGCTGATTGCTTCTGTTTATAATTCTGAATTCAGAAAACGACATACTGCTGAGAGGTCCGTTTACTGCATATGACCAGTTTGTCTGAAGTATGACCGCTTTTAACGGAGCTGTACTTCCGGCATTGTTAGCATGTGCTTCAGGATAACCGTCAGTATATGAATAGAACTGTGTTTGTGAACCAAGCAGAAGCGGGTTATCTAAGCTGTCAAGATAAGCTCCCTGCTGCGAAGCGATAGTTCTCCAAGGTCCGTAATCAGATGTATCTGTTGATGAAATATTATAGATCCTGAAATTATCATCGGTATTACCTACTGCGCTTCCGCCTAATGTCGGAATATTGCCGGGTAAATATTCATAATCATATTCTGCAATACATAATAAAGTATCATACTGATTTGTTTGTGGATTTAAAACTCTGGCTCCTATCCATATACCGGATGCGTATCTTGCGAATTTTGACTGACCTTTCGGCCATTCAAAACCGGAATTACCGGTAGTAGGATTTCTGTTAAATGAACCGTTTGTTCTGAACCAGGTGCTGATTTGATTTGCCTCCAGCTTTACTGAAGTCACGGCAGATACCTGGTTTGGCAATATCCTGTAAGGAGTATTGCCGGAATTTACCGTGTTACTTCTGTCCGGTTTGTCCTTCGGCTTAAAACCGTATGCAAATACAAGTACAATCGGTATAAGAAAAATTAATATTTTTTTAATCATTGTAGTTTCTATTTATATTTATAAAAATTTAGTAAACAAAAAACATTGGTATCAATTATTGCCGGTTAAGATAATTCTATATTAACCGGCAATAGTTTTTGTTTAGAAATTTAATTTCAATCCAAATCTAAATTGTCTTGGCGGACCATATTTTCCAATTTCCTGTGATCTTAAAGTATATCTTCTGACATACTCTTCCGATGTTGTTGGAATTGTTCCGTTCGGATTATTAAATGATTGGATGGTATTTTTTCCTGTCTCCGAATTCAGATAACCTGTTGAACCCGGCTGACCGCTGCTGTCCCAAACTTCATTAACCAGTTCTGAATCAAACAGATTGATAATGTAAACATAAGCATTCAGATCAAGCTTATTATTTAAGAATGAGAATGTTTTATCAATTTTCATATCAAGACTGTTATTCCATGGTCCATATACACCGTTAATTGGTGAAATAAGAGGAGCTCCTGCTCCTGTTGATGCAAACGGATCCTGTTCATTTGATTTTGCTGAATATGGTCTTCCGCTGTTAAATGAATATAGTACGTTTACACCAAACTGAGAAAGTACATCACCCCAGAATCCTTTTGGAACGTCTGTTCTTCCGAATCTGTAATCAGCATTAATTACGCCGGTCCATCTTTGATCGAAATCAAGAGGAGCAGTGAATTTCGGCTGTCTTTCTCCTAACCATGCAGCTGTTGAAGCTGAGTTGGGATCTGATCCGGTACCTGATGCAAAAGCCATTCCTAAAGCAATGCTCATGGAAATTCTGTTGGTTCTTCTCATATCTATTGATAGATCAACTCCTCTTATAGTTCCATAATCCTGATTTGCATAAACCTGAATCTGATTAGGAAGCTGAGGATATTTTTTGATACCAATAAGATCTTCTGTTTCTTTATAATAAGCTGTCAGGTCCATTGATAATCTGTCGCCAACCTGCTGCTTTATACCTATTTCATATGAAGTGGTTTTTTCCGGTTTTAAATTAGGATTTCCGAATGATCCTGAAAATCCTGCACTGTTAACCCAGTATTCTAAATTAGCTCTTCCGTTATAAAGATATTCTAACTGAGGAAGCTGTATGAATTTACCGTACTGAGCATGAAATACCGTGTTGTTTGTTACCGGGAATGACATTCCTAATCTGGGACTGAATGTCGAAGTTGGGTCACTTTCATCTGTAAAATCATCATCTCCAAGTACACCATCAGGTCCTGCAATGTTTGCAAGGTCTTTTACTCTCCATGAGTTTGCATCCAGATAATCCCATCTGATACCTGCATTCAAAGTAAAATCTTTAAATTCAACTTTGTCCTGCAAATATAATGCGGCAATTATAGGATGTTTTGCTCCGTCCACGCCGTCATCTACTTCTTTAATTTCAAGTCTGTTTGTTGCAGCATTAAAGACCGGTCCTAAACCGTAGTTATTGGAAATCCCTGTACCGCCGTTAAATACTGCTAACTGCTGCGCTTCTGATTCGTTTCTGAAGTTATACATTCCGTTAGGTCTGACATCAATATATCTGACGGTATGGTATTTAAAATCACCGCCGAATTTTATTTCATTATTCTTTAACTGAGTGGTCAGATTTAATGTACCTCCCAAATATGAAATTGCACTTTCTTCATAATAACTTCTAACCCTGTTATACCTGGCAAATAATCCGTATTCATCAAATCCGACTGATCCGCCCGGTGTTTGCAATCCGGGTACTCTTGCTGGATCACCGTATGCATATAAATCATTACCAAATTCTTTATCTCCTTCATTATAGTCTGCCTTAAAATAGCTGAACTGTAATTCGTAGAAAAGTTTGGAATTGATCTGGTGATTTATTTTACCGTAATACTGCTGTGATTCTTCTGTAATCAAAGGATTTCTCTTTGCATTAAATAACATATAAGATTGAATAAATCCTCTTCTGTCCGTAGATGCAAGACTTGTTCCGAATCTCAACTGAACAGGCAGGTCTTTATTGAACTCCTGTAAGTCAATATTCAATTTTGCATTTGCTGACCATCTTTTCAGATCATATTCCGGAATTACGTTATTTCCAAAGTTTAACTGATCTGCAATCCAGCTTGGATTATAAACAAGTGAATAATTTCTTTCATAACCTCCGTAGAAATTAATAGCTCTTGCTAATTCCTTGGACGGGATAAGCGGTCCCCCGAAAGAAATATTGTATATATTATAGCCCTGCGATACATCTTTACTTAACAAAGCGTCTGTTATTCCCTCAATTGTTCCTGAGTATCTGTCAGTACCGCCTTTTGTAGTAACATTGATAACACCGCTGAGTACGTTACCATATTCCGCGCTGAATCCGCCTGTTAATACAGCCATTTCTTCAAGCACGTTGTTTGATACAAATGAATTTGAAGAACCGTCAAGAGGGTTTGTCGTAAGAACGCCGTCGATTATAACTGCTGTTTCATTTGCACGGCCGCCTCTGATGTTAATGTCTGTTCCTCTTTCATCCTGAACAACACCCGCTGTAGTAGAAGCTATATTTTCAATGCCTCTTACGCCGCTGTTGTCTATAAACTCCTGACCTATGATCTTACCGCTTTGATCAGGTGAAATTGCATTTCTTTTACCGGTAATGACAATTTCATCTGTTACGATTGCTCCGCCTTCTAATGTCAGCGAGAAATCAACTCTTGTAGTTAAATCAGCTGACACTTTTACATCAGCGACAGTTTTTGCATCATAGCCTATATAAGTTGCTGTAACTGTATAAGTGCCGACTTCAACATTGAGGATTGTATAGTCACCGCTCTCATCACTGATTGCTCCCAGATTTGTACCATTTATTTTAATTGTTGCTCCGGTTAATGGTCCTTTATCTTTTGCATCAATAACTTTTCCGGTGATTTTCCCGGTTGTTCCCTGTTTGTCAAATGCATAATTATTACTGTAAGTCAAACAAAGTACAATCAGAAGGGAAAGTGTAATTTTTAATGTGTTTGTCATTTTTCCCCCTTAGTTAAGAAAAAATTAAATTTAATAATATTTTGATTCATCTTCTTATTTAAAAAAACCCTCAATAAAATACATTGTTATGTAATTTATGAGGGTCGTTAATATTTTAATTATGATTAAACAATTAAATCTTATTTAATCAACATCATTTTCTTTGTTTCCTTAAAATCTCCTGCAAATAAAGTATAGAAATAGATACCGCTGCTAAGGTCGTTTCCGGTAAACGTAACTTCTTTTGTTCCCGGAGTTACAACTTCATTGTTAACCAATGTTGCAACTTCCTGTCCGTTTGCATTAAACACCTTTAATGTTACATTTGATGTTTTTCTGATATCAAATCTAATGCTTGTTGTTGGGTTAAACGGATTCGGGAAATTCTGAGCTAAACTGAAATCACCAGGAACTACGCTTGAAATGTTTGTAATTCCAACTAATGGTACATTTGTTCTTATTCCGATTGCTTCACCGTTTCCGATCGGAGCGCCGTTAACGTGTGTACCTGCAAGTGAATCGCTTTGAACTAACATCTGCACTAATGTTGAACCGGCTGATGTATTGTTAACCTGTGATACGCTTACAAATCTCCAGTCTCTTAAAGGTGTTGCAGGCGTTACTCTTTCAGGAGTTGACCATGTTGCGCCGTTATTTCCTGAATGTGAGAACCATACTGCATAATATGCGCTTGTGTCTGAACCGTATTCACCTGTTGTTGCTACATATGCACAATATAATCCGCCGCCTGTTGAAGATCTTCCGATTGAAGGTCTGCAAAGCGGTAAGAATGCGTCTGAAACTGATCCTCTGTTAGGGAAGAATGGCACTGTTGACTGATCAGCCATAATTACCGGGGTTCCGCCGTTTACTGCCGGTGACCATAATCTGATTGAAGACGGGGTTTCAGGGAAGAAACCTGTTGCTGTTAAAAGAGAAATATTAAATGCAACATAAGGTTCATTGTTGTTTCCCATTACTAATGAAACTCCTCTTAAGCATCCTAAGGAATCTGTAGCTTCATTCCAGTCCCAGATTGTCTGCGGAGTGCTCCAGGATACGCCGTTGTCTGTTGAGAATCTGTAAAAAACATCGTTTGGACCATTGTTATCAGAACCGATAAATGCATGTCCGATTGTTCCGTTTGGAGCTACAGATAATGAATAAGTTTCTGCCTGATCTCCCGGGAATTCTGCAAATCCGGTCCATGTACCGTTAGTTGATGAATTTGTATATGATAGAACCTGACCATTGATCGATGTAGCTACAACTTGTTTGTCTGATCCGATACCAACTACTCTTGGCCAGATTGACTGAGCTCCTGCAGCGTCGCCCGGATCTGATTCCGTAAACACGCCGAATCCTGCTCCTGCGTCAAAGTAAGTTTTTGTTCTGGTGGTTGTACCGTTTGTATTGTTATGATTGGCAATAACAGCACCTCCGCTTGTGTATCCTGAAATGGAAGGAAATCCGCTTCTGCCTGTATTCGGAACATCACCTAAGAATGTCCATGTAGCACCGCCGTCATTACTGAACATATAAGCGCAGTTTCTTGCTGCAAATCCGGCTTCAGGTGAATACATAAATGTTGCGTGTACATTAGAAGGTGTAAGTGGATCCTGCCAGATTTCATTCGGTACGCCGTTTGACTGAAGATCATAAACAGTGAAAACGCCGGTATTGGCAAATTCATAAGTTAATGCGCCGTAAACCGGAGGAAAATTTGTGGATCTGAATGTAGGCTGATAATTATTTGTGTTGTCATAAATCTCAGAACCGTCTGAAACTTTATGTGTCCTTTCAATTCTTGTTCTGTCATCTTTTGACTGAACAAAACCAACAGAAACGAACAACATCAGAACTAATAAAGTAAGTAATTTCTGTAACATGTTTTTCTCCTTTTTGTTTTATAATATAAATTAATAATAATAAAAATCTATCTTAATATCTGGTTCTTAATATAAGGGTTGGTGTAAAAATTTTTGAATAAATATACTGTTAATGATGTAACTTGTCAATATAGATTTTCGTAATTAAGTTTCTTTAAAAAAATTTATCAAAAATATAATATCCATTTTGAATAGTCAAGCATATATTATTCAAATGAACTGCTGATTTTTTCAAATATATATTCTGAAATTCTTTTTCTGCTTTCCTGTGTTTTACCCGCCGTATGATTAGTTAACAAAGCGTTTTCAAGGCTTTTAAATTCAGGGTTTATCAGCGGTTCGTTTTTAAAAACATCCAGTCCGGCAAATCTGATTTTCCCGCTTTTCAGAATTTTGATAAGACATTTCTCATCTGCAACTCCTCCGCGCGATGTGTTAATAAAAACACTATCATTTTTTAAAAGACTGAATTTTTCTTTTGAAAAAAAATCAGCGTTATTATGATTCAAAGGAATATGCAGAGTTACTATGTCTGATTTTTCAAGTAAAGTATTAAGCTCTACAAATTTAACTCCTTTGTGTCTTTCAATAACGGATCTGTCTGTGTCATTCGCCAGCACTTTCATCCCGAATGCTTTACATAACTTCCCTACCTTGCTGCCTACTTTTCCATAGCCGATGATGCCGATTGTTTTTCCTGCAAGTTCATTTCTTCTGAATCCCGTATCGCTGAATTCATTCTTTCTGATATTTTTTTCAGAGATTGATATTCCTTTATAAATATTCAATATCAATGCAAGCGTATGCTCCGCTGCCGAAATACTGTTTCCTTCTTCCGCATTTATTACTTTAATTTTTTTCCGGGCTGCATAACTGACGTCAATATGATCCGTGCCTTTTGAACAGGTTGCAATCAGACTGAAATTAACTTTATTCAAAAACGCTTTGTCGATCTTTCTGATACTCCTTATAACTAACACATCAAAATCTTTATAATCGGAAATTATCAGTTCGTTTGAAATGCCGGGTTTATATAAGGTAAGGAATTTTTTATTGGGAAGTTTTTTGAATCCGGAAAGGTCTGCGTCATCTGCTACCAGTACTTTATACATATTTTTTAATATTGTTTAAAACCGGTAAATAAGAATATTTTTTTAATAAAAGTTATGCTTCGAGATAATCTTCTATGAGTTTTATAACTTCGTTTTTTCCTTCTCCTGTAATAGTAGAAAACGGTATGTAGTCTATGCAAAGATCTTCGTTGTTGACTATCTTAGAAGATCTGTAAATTTGCTTCTGCATTTTATTCGGGGAGATCTTATCTGACTTGGTAAGTATTACTGCAAACGGTATCTCATAATATTCAAGCCAGCTTACCATAAGCTCGTCTAAATAAGTCGGCTCATGTCTTGAATCTATTAATACAAACACCAGCTTTACATTCTGTCTTTCGCTGATATAATCTTCAACTAATTTTCTCCAGCCTGCACGGATTTGTTCGGGCACTTTTGCATATCCGTAACCGGGTAAGTCCACCAGATAAAATTTTTCATTTATAAGAAAATAATTTAACTGCCTTGTTTTTCCCGGTACCGAACCTATTTTTGCAAGCTTCTTTTTGTTACATATTACATTGATCAAAGACGACTTTCCTACATTTGATCTTCCTACAAAAACAAATTCGGATAATACCGAATTGGGAAGAGCTCTTAAATCAAAAATGCTTTTTATAAATTCCGCTGATAATATTTTCATAGTTTTTTAAAAATTTTATTTTAAAATAAAAAATCCTTAACCGATAATTTAAAAATTAAATTTTTTGAATCAGTTAAGGATAGAAATAAAACTATCAGTTAGTATCTTTATTTTTTTTGGTTTCGGATTTTGGTTTTTCTACTTTTTCGGTTTTCTTTTCTTCAGAACCTGCACCCTTAACTTTTATTTTTTTTTCTTTCTTCACTTCAGATTTCTCATCCTGATTTTTCATTTTCTTCTCTGTCCCCGGCTTTTTATCAGTTGAAGTCTTTGTCTCTTTTTTCTTTGCTTTTGGGTTTGTCTTGTTTTCTTCTGAAGTGGATTTTGCATCGGCTGTTTCGGATTTTTCCTTATCCTTTTCTTCTTTAGCTTTAATATAATTGTAATCAACAAATTCTATTATCGCAGTCTTCGCGCCGTCACCGTATCTGTTTCCGGTCTTTAACACTCTTGTAAATCCGCCCGGTCTGTCCCCGACTTTCGCTCCTATCTCATCAAATAGAATTATCAAAGCTTCTTTATGATTAAGAAATTTTCTGGCTTCTCTTCTGAGATGAATTCCCCTTTCCGGAGATGAGTCCTGATACTTTAAAGCTCTCTTGGCTTTTGCAACCAGCGGCTCTATGAATCTTCTTAATTCCTTTGCCTTTGCTTCAGTCGTTTTAATTCTTTTATTCAGTATCAATGAAATTGAAAGATTTGACAACAGGGCATTCCTGTGACTTGCTGTTCTGCTTAACTTTCTGCCTTTTTTTCTATGTACCATATATATCTTCTAAATTTTCTAAGTTAAAATTATGTTATACAGTGGTTTCTTCTTTCAGATATTTGTCAACATCCATACCGAAAGTAAGACCGAAATTCTCAATTAATTCTCCAAGTTCTGCAAGGGATTTTCTTCCGAAATTTCTGTAATGAAGCATCTCGCCTTCGTTCTTGCTTACAAGATCTGATATAGTTTTTATGTTAGCCGATCTTAAACAGTTTTGTGATCTAACCGAAAGATCTAACTCGTCAACCGGCATTAGAAGTATTTTCCTTATCATTTCATGCTCTTCATCTTTTTCCGTTTTTACCGGCTCTTCCTGCTTCTTAACGTTTTCAGGATTAAGATTCAGAAACATGTCAATATGCTCCTGCATTAATCTTGCTGAATTTACTAAAGCATCTTCAGGATTAATGGAACCGTCAGTTGTAATCTCAAGAATAAGCTTTTCATAATCAGTTCGCTTTCCTACTCTTGTATTTTCGATAATATAATTCGCTTTTATCACTGGTGAAAAAATTGAATCCACATAAATGAATTCAAGAGGTAAATTTGCAAGCTTGTTGTCATCTGACGGTACATAACCAAATCCCGATCCCAATCTGATTTCAATATTCAGATTTGCATCATTATTAAGCGTTGCAATATGTTTTTCCGGATTTAATATTTCAAAATCAGCAGTGTTATTCTGAATATCTTTAGCGGTAAATATATGCTGTCCCTTTAAAGTAAATTCTATTTTTGATGACTTATTTGTAATATCCTTAAATCTTACTTCCTTTAGATTTAATATAATTTCGGAAAGATCTTCCACTACTCCTTTTAATGTTGTAAACTCATGAGGCGCATCATTTACTTTAATAGCTATTATTGCAGTACCCGGAAGAGATGAAATCAGTATCCTTCTTAATGAATTGCCAAGAGTTACTCCGTATCCTCTTTCAAGAGGCTGCATAATAAACCTTCCGAATTTATCAGTATAAGTAGATTCCTCTTTTACTATTGATTCCGGCATTTGAAAATTATTAATTTTCATTATATACTCTTTGTTTATTTTTTAAAAAAATTATTTTGAATACAGCTCGACTATCAGCTGTTCATTGCCAATAAACTGAACATCGGATCTCTCCGGCTCTTTCATAAATACCCCCTGTAAATTAGCCTTATCCAGATTAAGCCAGGCCGGAAGCATATTATCTTTAACTCTTTTCATCGAATCATGTATAATGTCCAGCTTCTTGCTTTTTTCCCTGACCTGTATCAGATCACCTGACTTTAAAAGATATGAAGGAATATTTACAACTGTTCCGTTTACAGTAAAATGTCTGTGTAAGATAAGCTGTCTTGCTGACTTCCTCGAAGGTGCAAGTCCAAGTCTGTAAACCGTATTGTCGAGTCTTCTTTCGAGCAGTTTTACCAAGTTATCACCGGTGACGCCGGTTTTTTTGTTTGCAGCTTCAAAATATCTTCTGAATTGATTTTCCAGAACTCCGTAAGTTTTTCTGACTTTTTGCTTTTCACGAAGCTGTACCGCGTAGTCAGTCATTCTTGTTCTTTTTGAGATCCCATGCTGCCCGGGAGGATAATTTCTGTTTTCAATTGGACATTTATCCGAAAAGCATTTCGTTCCCTTAAGGAATAATTTCTGCTTCTCTCTGCGACACAGTTTACAATTAGCGCCTGTATATCTTGCCATTTATATTATTTTTCTTTATTAAATTCTTTTCTGAAATTATTGTCTTCTCTTTTTAGGAGGTCTGCATCCGTTATGAGGTAATGGTGTTATATCCTTTATGGACGTAACCTCAAGACCGGCTGTGTTAAGAGACCTTACTGCCGCGTCTCTTCCGGATCCGACTCCTTTAATTAATACTTCTACTTTTTTCATCCCCAGATCAATAGCAGCTTTTGCTGCGCTTTCTGCTGTCAGCTGTGCTGCAAAAGGAGTATTCTTTTTGGAACCCTTGAATCCCATTTTTCCTGAAGACGCCCACGATATTGTGTTACCGTAAAGATCCGTCAATGTGACAATTACATTATTGAAAGTAGCTTTCACATGTGCTACTCCGTTTGCATCCACATTTGCTTTCTTCTTGGTTTTTTTAAAGTTCTTTGCCAAATTAGTATATTTATTTTTTTATAACTTTATTAATCTTTAAATTAAATAGCCGTATTCATAAACAACTTATCAGTTATTTCTTAGCGGCTGCTTTCTTTTTGCCTGCAACGGTTTTTCTCTTTCCTTTTCTGGTCCTGGCATTTGTCTTCGTCCTCTGTCCTCTTACCGGTAAACCTCTTCTGTGTCTTCTGCCTCTGTATGTTCCGATATCTGTCAGCCTTTTTATGTTCATGGCTATCTCAGATTTCAAAGAACCTTCAACCTTTGTCTCGGCTCCGATCTCCGCTCTGATCTGATTTACTTCGTCATCAGAAAGCTGTGATACTTTTTTGTCTTCGCTTATTCCGGCTTTTGCAAGTATCTTTTGAGAGGTGGATTTACCTATGCCGAATATCGACATCAGTCCGATAACCACCCTTTTGTTTTTTGGAAGATCTACTCCTGCTATTCTTGCCAAACTATTTCTCCTGAAATATTATAATTATAAAAAAATTTTTATCCCTGTCTTTGTTTGTGTTTCGGATTTGTGCATATAACTCTCACTACACCTTTCCTTCTGATGATTTTACATTTTGAACACATTTTCTTTACTGAACTCCGCACTTTCATGACTGTAATGTAATTTTATGTATTTTTAATTATTTATATCTGTAAGTAATTCTGCCTTTTGTTAGATCATAAGGCGATAACTCCACCGTTACTTTATCTCCCTGCAGTATCTTGATATAATTCATTCTCATCTTACCGGAAATATGCGCAAGGATTTCATGGCCGTTTTCCAATTTAACTTTAAAATTGGTGTTTGGCAGTATTTCAGAAATTATCCCGTCTACTTTTATTGCATCCTGCTTTGCCATATCTGATTTAAAATTTAAAATATTAACATTTAGTTAATATCTCAGCTTTTCCTTTTTTAATCAGAACCGTATGCTCAAAATGAGCTGACGGTTCACCGTCTTTAGTTCTGATCGTCCATCCGTCTTTGTCCTGAATTACATCATATGTTCCGTAGTTTACCATCGGTTCTATCGCTATTACCATTCCTTCAAATAATTTCTGTCTGGAATTCGGCGTATAAAAATTCGGCACAGAAGGCTCTTCATGCAAATTCTTTCCAATTCCGTGACCGACCAGCTCTCTTACTATACCGTAACCCGAACCTTCCACATAATTCTGTATTGCTACGGAAATGTCATTTACTTCATTTCCGTCAACCGCTTTTTCTATTCCTTTATATAATGACTCTTCAGTAATTTTCAATAATTTATTAACTCTTGATGTTGTTTCACCTACCTTGTATGTATATGCGCTGTCTCCGTAATATCCGTTTTTCTTTACTCCGACGTCAACTGATACTATATCTCCGTTTACAAGTTTTCTGTCACCGGGTATTCCGTGAACTACCTCATCATTTACTGAAATACAACTGCTTGCCGGGAAAACTCTTTTACCTACTTTGTATCCTTTAAATGCCGGAATTCCGTCCTTTGAAAAAATAAATTCTTCAACCAGTTTATCGATTTCCGAAGTAGTAATTCCTTCCTTTATATGTCCCTTAAGATGTTCAAATACACCGGCTACAATTTTACTGCTTTCCCTTATCAGATCTATTTCTTTATCGCTCTTTATTAATGACATTCAGAAAATTTATCTTCTGGATTTAATTTTTCCTGATTTCATAAATCCGTCATAATGTCTCATCAGCAGGTGTGATTCTATCTGCTGCAATGTATCAAGCGCTACACCTACTATAATAAGCAGACTTGTTCCGCCGAAAAACTGTGACAATCCTGTTGTTACTCCAAGCTTCATAAGAAAGGTTGGTATGATTGCAATTATAGCAAGAAATATCGCGCCCGGCAGCGTTATCTTTGTAAGTATATTATCGATATAATCTGATGTCGGTTTTCCGGGTCTTACTCCGGGAATAAATCCGCCCTGCTTTTTCATGTTGTCTGATACATCTTTAGGATTAAATGCGATCGCAGTATAAAAATATGTAAAGAACACAATCAGTAATCCGTAAACTATTGAATAAAACCAGCTTGTATAATCAAAATACTGTGCAACACTCTGCATGAATTCACTGTTAGGGAAAAATGAAAGCACTGTGCTTGGAACAAACATAATTGACTGTGCGAAAATCAGCGGCATAACACCTGCTGAATTTACTTTCATTGGAATATACTGAGTTACTCCTCCGAATACTTTTCTTCCCACAACTCTTTTTGCATACTGTACCGGGATTCTTCTTGTAGCGACAGTTACAGCAATCACGCCAGCTATTATTAAAAGGAATCCGATTATATAAATAATTTCAACAAGAATATTTCTTGCGCCTGATGATACTATCTGATATTCATCAAACACCGAATACGGAAACTTATCAATAATACCTATGAAAATTATTAGTGAAATTCCGTTTCCAATACCTCTTTCCGTAATCTGCTCTCCAAGCCACATCATAAATACTGTAGCGCCGGTAAGTATAATTACAGTTGAAAAAGTAAAAAATGCGCTTGAAATTTCAGGACTGATTACGCTCAGATCTCCAACGGACCTTGAGCCGAGCTGAACACTTACACCCCATGCCTGCAAAGCAGCCACCGGAATTGTACCGAGCCTTGTGAGCTGATTGATTTTTTTTCTTCCCTCTTCACCTTCTTTCTGAAGTTTCTGGAAATAAGGAAAAACCGCTCCGAGAAGCTGGATTATAATAGATGCACTGATGTAAGGCATTATGCCTAATGCGAAAATCGCTGCATTCTGAAATGCACCTCCTACAAACATATCATACAATCCGAACAGCGTATTTGAAGCCTGATTCTTTGACGCCTCAGCAAGTATAGTAGCATCTATACCCGGCAATGTAATATGCGCGCCAATTCTGACAACGACTAATATTGCAAGCGTGAATAAGAGCCTGTTCCTGAGTTCTTCAATTTTAAAAATGTTTCTGAAACTTTCAAAAAATCCCTTCATAATTTTACTGCTTTTCCTCCTGCTTTTTCAATCTTTTCGATTGCAGTCTTACTGAAAGCATCTGCAGTAATGTCAATTTTAGTTTTAATCTCACCGTTACCTAAAATCTTCAGTGGTTTATTTTTTCCTTTTACAAATTTATTTTTCAGCAGATATTCTTTATCTATAGAAGTTTCCTGTATTTTTTTATCATCTATTAATTTCTGAATATCGTTAAGATTTAAAACCGAATATTCTACTCTGTTAATATTCTTAAATCCGAATTTCGGGATTCTTCTTTGTAAAGGCAATTGACCGCCTTCAAACCAGGCTCTGAATTTTGCTCCGGATCTTGAATGCTGACCTTTGTGTCCTCTTGTTGAGGTACCGCCGTGTCCGGATCCCTGTCCCCTGCCTACTCTTTTTCTCTTTTTCCTTGAGCCTTCTGCGTACTTTAAATTACTTAAAATGTCCATTAAAAAAATTTTCTTATACTTACAAATTTAATTAAAATTCCTTTGGCCTTACTTTAAGGGCAAAGGACTAAAAAGAACTTGGTTTTATTAATTAGTATTACTGTTTATAATTTTCTTCTACTTTTACCAGATGCTTTACAACATTGATCATGCCTCTTATCTGAGGAGTGTCTTTTTTTATGGTAAAATAATTTGGTCTTCCCAATCCCAGCGCTTCAATAGTACGCTTTTGCTTTTCCAGTCTTCCGATTATGCTTTTGGTTTGTGTGATTTTTAACATGACTTCTTATCTGAATTAATTTGCAAATAACTCCTGAACAGAAATGCCTCTTCTCTCTGCGACCTTCTTGGCATCATTCAGTAATACTAAAGCTCTCATTGTTGCTTTTACTACATTATGCGGATTTGACGAACCTAATAATTTCGTTAAAACATCCTGGACTCCGGCTGATTCAAGCACTGCTCTTACTCCTCCGCCTGCAATTATTCCCGTACCCGGTGATGCAGGTTTAAGCATAACTTTAGCAGCTCCGTATTTTCCTATAATCTCATGTGGTATTGTGCCTTTTATAATCGGAACTTCAATTACATTTTTCTTTGCATCCTCTACGCTTTTTCTGATAGAATCCGTAACTTCATTTGCTTTTCCCAAACCAATTCCTACATGCCCGTGTCCGTCTCCAACCACCGTAACCGCGGAAAAGCTGAATCTTCTTCCGCCTTTTACAACCTTAGCTACTCTGCCAATATGAACCATCTTGTCTTTAAGTTCTAATTCACCGGCTTTAAAATTTTTCGTTTTTTTCATTAAGTTAAAATGTCTTTAAAAATCTTCTTTATTTTTTTGTTCTCAGGGGAGGAGTCGAACCTCCACAAACGGCTCCAAAGGCCGGTGTCCTGCCATTAGACGACCCGAGAGTCGTTAAAACTCTATTTTCTGAATAATTAGAACGGGGAATATACTAATTAAAATCAGAATTTTAAACCACCTTCGCGGGCTCCATCGGCAAGAGCTTTAACTCTTCCGTGATACAAATAACCGTTTCTGTCAAAAACTACAGCTTTGATACTGCTTGAAATTGCTTTCTCCGCGGCAAGCTTGCCGATCATTTTGCTCTTCTCTATTTTACCTTTTAATCCTGAGATCTTATCCGTTATCTCCTTCGACTTTGTAGATAATGTGAAAAGAGTTTTTGAATTTACATCATCCACTAACTGCGCATAAATATGATCAAGACTTCTGTAAACTACCAGTCTCGGAACTTCTGAAGTACCTTTCAGTTTTTTCCTTATCTGATATCTGATTCTCTCTTTTCTCTTTTTACTTTTTTGTATTTGATTCATTTTATATTAAATCCCGTTAATTTTATTTCGCAGCTGTTTTTCCTGCTTTTCTTCTGACCACTTCATTTTCAAATTTGATTCCCTTACCTTTATAAGGTTCAGGTTTTCTGAATGATCTGATCTTTGCAGCGACTAATCCTACAAGTTCTTTACTAACGCCTTTTACAAGTACTGTATTGGGAGCAGGAACTTCAATCGTGATCTCAGCCGGCGGAATAAATACAGTTGGATGTGAATAACCGAGCATTAAAACGAGATTCTTTCCCTTTAGCTCCGCTCTGTATCCGATACCTGACAATTCCAGCTTTTTTGAAAATCCGTCTTTTACCCCGACGACCATATTATTTAACAATGATCTGTACAGACCGTGAAGCGACTTGTTCTTCTTTGTATCATCTTCCCGCATTACATTGATCTCGTTATCCTTTATATCTATACTAATACCGCCTGTAATTTCCATATTCAATGTACCGTTAGGTCCGGTTACTTCAATCAGCTTTCCCTTTTGAGTAACTTTTACTTTGTCTGAAAGTTCTATCGGCTTTTTACCTATTCTGCTCATTTCTTTTACAGTTTAACTTTTTAATTAATTACCAAATATGACAGACAACTTCACCGCCAACTTTTAAATTTCTGGCTTCTTTATCTGTTAATAATCCTTTTGATGTGGAAATTATAGCAACACCAAGACCGTTTCTGACTCTGGGAAGTTTTTCATGACCGACATACCTTCTGATACCCGGTCTGCTGATCCTTTTTAGACCCATGATTACACTCTCTCCGTCATTATACTTGAGTTTTACGGAAAGCATTTTAAACTTATCCTCAGTTTCAATAATCTTATACTCATCTATAAATGATGACTTCTTTAAAATCTTACTGATAGCTTCTCTGAACTTGGATGCCGGCATATCAACCGTTTTCTTTCCGGCTTTTATTGCATTTCGGACTCTTGTTAAATAATCCGCTATGGGATCTGTCATTGACATTTTATAATTCTCCTGAATCTTTTAATTTACCAACTTGATTTTATTACGCCGGGAATTTTCCCCTGTAATGCCATTTCTCTGAAAACCAGTCTCGACATTCCGAATTTTCTGTAAAAACCTCTTACGCGGCCGGTTACATTACATCTGTTATTCAGTCTTGTAGGACTGCTGTTTCTCGGTAATTTCTGTAAACCTTCATAATCACCGTTAGCTTTCATTTCAGCTCTTTTCTTTGCATAATGCTCTACTAATCTCTCTCTTCTTTTTTGTTTTGCAATTAATGCTTTTCTAGCCATTGTATTATAGCTTTAATTAATTATTTGTTTGTCTTTTTATAAACGGAAGTCCGAACGCCTTTAACAATTCTAGCGATTCTTCATCTGTTTTTGCTGTAGTTACAAATGTTATATCCATTCCTGATATCCTGTTCACATTATCTACATTTATTTCCGGAAATATGATCTGCTCTTTTACTCCGAGACTGTAATTTCCTCTGCCGTCAAAACTTTTATCGGATAATCCTCTGAAGTCTCTAACTCTGGGTATGGAAATCCTTATAAATCTTTCGAGAAATTCGTACATCCTTGCATTTCTTAATGTAAGCTTTACACCTATGTTCATTCCTTCTCTGAGCTTAAAATTTGAAACCGATTTCTTAGCTTTAACTATTGTCGGCTTTTGACCGGTAATTGCTTCAAGCTCTTTTACCGTTGTGTCTATCAGTTTCGAATCTGAAGTAGCAGCCCCAACACCTACATTAATATTGATCTTGTTAAGCTTGGGCACCTGCATTACATTTTTATAATTAAACTTCTTCTTTAGTTCAGGCACAATCTTATCCCTGTATGTATGAAGCAGATTTATGTTGACTTTTTCTTCTTTGAAATCACCGGAAGGTTTGCCTCCTTTGACTTCATCTTTTTCAGATCCTTGCGAACCTTTTTTTCTGTCTTGTTTTGTTTTAGCCATAAATGATTTAACTGATAATTATTTCCTGAGCTTGTTTACTGAATCTCATTTTAGTTTTTTTGCCGGTTGCTTCTTCATTGATTACCTGCATACCTATTCTTGTGGGCTTATTTGTTTTCGGACATACAAGCATTACATTGGACATATTTATCGGAGCTTCTCTTTTTATTATTCCGCCCTGAGGTTTTTTCTGACTCGGCTTTGTATGCCTGTGAACAATATTCACGCCTTCCACTATCAGAGAACCTTTTTCATTATTTAGAAAAAGGACTTTACCTACCGCGCCTTTAGAATTTCCTGAAATCACCTTAACGGTATCATTCTTTTTCAGTCTTGTCTTTTTTGCTTTTGTTTTATTTGACATATTTAAATTACCTCCGGAGCTAATGATATAATTTTCATAAATTGTTTGTCTCTCAATTCTCTTGCCACAGGTCCGAATATTCTTGTACCTTTCGGCTCGTTTTGATTATTTATAAGAACTGCTGCGTTTTCATCGAACTTAATATATGTTCCGTCTTTTCTTCTTGTCTCTTTTGCTGTCCTTACTATTACAGCTCTTGATACTTCGCCTTTCTTTACTGTTCCGCCCGGTATCGCTGTCTTTACCGTTACCACTATAATATCTCCGACACCTGCATATCTTCTGTCAGATCCGCCAAGCACTCTGATGCATCTTACAGACTTTGCTCCGGAATTATCAGCTACACTTAAATTGGTTTCTTCCTGTATCATTTTTAATAATCTTTATTATATATGAATTGAATTATTTTACTTTTTCTATTATTTCCACAAGTCTCCATCTTTTTGTTTTGCTCAGTGGTCTTGTTTCCATTATTTTTACTTTATCTCCGATGTCACAGCTATTGCCCGGATCGTGCGCTGCAAACTTTGTTGTCTTCTTATAAAACTTTTTATAAATAGGATGCTTTATTTTTTTCTCTTCGCTTACAATAATAGTCTTATCCATTTTATTGCTCAGCACTTTGACAATTCTTGTTTTTCTGATACCTGAATGTGAAGTTTTTTTCTTTTCAGCGCTTCCGTTAACTGAAGCCGGAGCTTTCTCCTTTATATTTTGCGTATTTTCGGCTGAAGATTCTGATACTGAATTTACTTCCGGTTTTTCGGCTGTTTCGTCTTTTGTATCTTCTGACATCTGTAAATTTATTAAATTATTCTATAAAATTTAGATATTACTTCTAAGCTTTCGCTTTTAATTCTTTTTCTTTAAGAATTGTTTTGATCCTTGCAATTGTCTTTTTTGTAGCTGACAATGACTTATAATTTTCGAGTTGTCCCGTTGCTAACTGAAATCTGAAATTCTGAAGCGCTTCATAATTGTCTTTAAGCGATGCTTTCAGATCTTCCGGCGACATTTCCCTTACCTGATTGATTTTCATGTTGTATTTTTAAAATCTTAATTTGCGTCTTTAGAAATATTAGTCAATTCTTGAAACGAATTTCGTCTTTAACGGTAACTTGTGAGCAGCGAGTCTTAAAGCTTCTTCAGCAACTGCTTTTGAAACTCCGTCAATCTCAAACATAATTCTTCCCGGTCTGATTACCGCAACCCAGAATTCCGGAGCACCCTTACCCTTACCCATTCTTGTTTCCGCCGGTTTTTTTGAAACAGGCTTATCCGGAAAAATTCTGATATAAACTCTTCCGTCCCTTTTCATGTGCCTCGTAAGAGCGATACGTGCTGCTTCAATCTGTCTGTTCGTAATCCATCCCGGTTCTAATGATTTTAATCCGAATGTCCCGAAATTAACCGTAAAACCTCTTCCGGCATTTCCTCTCAAATGTCCTCTTTGCGCTTTTCTGAATTTAACCCTTTTGGGCATTAACATAATAAAATCTCCGGTATTATTTTAATTTCTTGATAATTTTTCGCCTCTGCAAATCCATACTTTTACTCCGATCGCTCCGTAAATTGTATGTGAAGTAATTGACGCATAATCTATATCTGCTCTTATTGTCTGTAACGGGATCCTTCCTTCTTTATACTGCTCTGTTCTGGCAATTTCTGCTCCGCCTAATCTTCCCGAACACATAATTTTAATTCCTTCAGCACCCATTCTCATCGTATTCGTGATTGCTGACTTCATCGCTCTCCTGAATGAAACTCTGTTTGCAAGCTGACCTGCAATATTTTCAGCAACAAGCACTGCATTTAGTTCAGGCTTTTTAATTTCAGATACATTGATCTTTACTTCCTTACCCGTGATCTTTTTGATCTCGCTTTCAAGCTGAGAAATTTCTTTTCCGCTCTTTCCGATCACAAATCCGGGACGGGATGTGTGAATTGTCAGAGTAATTTTCTTTAAAGTTCTCTCTATAGAAATATTTGCGATTCCTGCTTTTTCAAGTCTCTTTTTAATGTAAGATCTTATTACAGAATCTTCCATCAGCTTCTTTGAAAAACTCTTGTCATCATACCAGTTTGAATCCCATGTATTAATGACGCCTAATCTGAATCCTACGGGGTGTGTCTTTTGTCCCAATAATGCTCCTTAAATAATCTGTTTGATTATATGATTGATTAATTTAAATTTTCTTCAGCTTGCTCTACTACTACAGTAAGGTGCGCAGATCTTTTCTGAATTCTGAATGCACGTCCCTGCGGTGCGGGTAATATTCTTTTCATCGACGGTCCTTCATTCACAAAAGCTTCCTTAATAACCACATCTGCCTGACTCAGTCTTCCGGAATCAAGCTTGTTAACAAGATTACTGTAAGCTGATCTGACAGTTTTCTCGACTACTTTTGCTGCGCTCTTGTTTGTAAACATAAGTATGTTTACGGCTTCATCCACTCTTTTATTTCTTATAAGATCCACCACAAGTCTCATCTTTCTCGGTGAAGTGCCGATATATCTTTTCAATGCTCTTGCTTCCATTTTATCTTCCTCCCGCCTTTTCTTCTTTTCTTTGACCTGAATGAGCTCTGAATGTCCTGGTATGTGAAAACTCACCAAGCTTATGGCCTACCATATTTTCAGATACATACACCGGTATAAATTTATTTCCGTTATGAACAGCAAATGTGTGTCCTACAAAATCAGGTGTGATCGTACAAGATCTCGACCATGTTTTAATTACCTTCTTTTGATTCTGGGAATTAAGTTTTTCTACTTTATCCAGTAACTTAAAATCCAGATTGGGACCTTTTTTCAGCGATCTTGACATGAATTATTTCCTTTTCTTGACTATAAACTTATTTGAAATATTTTTCTTTTTTCTGGTTTTATATCCTTTTGCCGGCAATCCCCATGGACTTACAGGGTGACCACCGCCTGATGTCTTTCCTTCACCGCCGCCCATAGGATGGTCAACGGGATTCATTGCTACTCCTCTTACATGCGGTCTTCTGCCCATCCATCTTGATCTTCCCGCTTTTCCTAAACTTATATTTTCATGATCAGTGTTACTTACTACGCCCAAGGTAGCTTTACACTCATTATTTATCATTCTTACCTCGCCTGAAGGCAGCTTTACCTGTGAATATTTCGCATCCTTTGCAACAATTTGAGCCGATGCACCGGCGCTTCTTGCAATCTGTGCGCCTTTACCGGGTTTCATTTCAATATTGTGAATGAATGTTCCGACCGGGATAGAATTTAATGAAAGCGTATTTCCAGATTTTAATTCGGCGTCATTTGAATTCTCAATTTTCTCTCCAACCTTTAAACCGTCCGGCGCTATGATATAACTCTTAACTCCCTTATCATTTTTTATCAATGCAATTCTCGCTGTTCTGTTCGGATCATATTCAATTGCAAGAACTTCATACTCGCCTGCAACATTTCTTTTAAAATCTATTATTCTGTATCTTCTTTTGTGACCGCCGCCTCTGAACCTTGAAGTGATCCTGCCCAGATTATTTCTTCCGCCGGATTTTTTCAATGGTCTTAACAGTGATTTCTCCGGAGTTGATTTTGTAATCTCTTCAAACGATGATATGCTGTAATATCTCGTTGCCGGTGTCATTGGTTTTAATTTTCTGAGTGCCATCTGTTTTCTATAAACTGATTTCTATAAAATATATTCTGAATTTCAAGACAAAATTCAATAATGTTCGATTTTTGGGAAAACTTCAAATTACTGAAAATGGTTAGGAAAGTCAATACAGGAAATCGAGGACAAGCTCACTTTTTTGGAATTTCAGGACAGTAAAATTTAAGTTTAATCTAAACCTTATATGAGGTTATTAAAAATTATATCAGCGGAAATTAAAAGGAAACAATTATACTGCCGGCGCTGCATTAATTTCATGGCTGTTATGTAAATTTTCTGTGATTATTAATACTTTTAATATATTTTTAAAAGTAACTTTTCAATTTTTTAAATTACAAAAAACAGAAATTATAAATAATTAGGTCTGGAAAAATTAATGTTTTAAAAAGGTAACTGTCCCGTTTGTAAGATCAGACATTTTTAAAATTAATTTCTCATACCGGGATTCTCTAATTTCAAGTGTAAGTACACACCGGTTTCCTGACTCATTTTTTAATATATTTATTTTTTCCCTTTCAATCAGTTTCATAATCGAATTGATATAGGAATAATCAAATTCCGCTTTTACAGATTGCATAATATATTTTTTTACAATATCTGCTTTTTCAAGGCATGCTTCTCCTGATGCAAAAAACGCTCTTCTTAATCCGCCTACACCAAGCTTTATTCCTCCGAAATATCTTGCCGTAACAAGAATTATATCCGTAAGATTATTTTTATCAATCGCTTCAAGCAATGGTTTTCCTGCGCTTCCGGAAGGCTCTCCGTCATCTGAAAATCTGAAATTGTCCGTATGTATTCCGGTTCTGTATGCAAATGGAAAATGTGATGCATCGTAATATTTCTTTTTAAATTCAATTATAAGAATTGCCGTATCTGTGCTGCGGCTGATCGGGAATGCTTCTGAAATGAATTTAGATTTCATGACTTTGATTTCAGCAGCACTGTGTGAAGATATTGTATAATAGAAATCTTTCAAAAATAATTTTCTTTCTTTAGAATTTTATCAGTTCATAATATATTTTTTTTTAATCTCAAAATTTATTTTACCTCCGGTATTTATCTTTATATCAGCTGCCAGCCTTCCTTTCCGATAAGAGGAACAAATTTAAACTCCCTGAATTTTTTCGCTTTGAAAACAGGCAGCGATGTTTTTTCATCAATTGATTTTTTAACTACAGTGAGCTCCTGAACGGATTCGCTTCCTACCGGTATCACCATTCTTCCTCCGGTTTTCAGCTGACTTAATAAAATTTTCGGAATTTTAGGACTTCCTGCCGTCACAATAATTTTATCGAAAGGAGAATATTCCTGCCATCCCATCGTCCCGTCATCATTTTTTAACCTTACCCTGTAACCTGAAGAAAATAATTTCATTTCAGCTTCTTCTGATAATTCTTTTATTCTTTCTATTGAATAAACTTCCGCTCCCATTTCTGAAAGTATTGCGGTCTGATATCCTGAGCCGGTACCTATTTCAAGTATTTTTTCTCCCGGTGACACCGCTAACTGCTCTGTCATAAATGCAACCGTGAATGGCTGTGAAATAGTTTGATTGGAATTTATCGGCAGGGCGATATTTTCATATGAATATTTTTTAAATTCTTCCTTTACAAAATTTTCTCTTTTAACTTTCAGAATTGCATTCAGCACATTAATGTCTTTAATACCCAGCTTCTCAAGACTGACAACAAGTTCTTTACGCTGTAATGTATAAAGATCCAAAATATTTTTTAATAAATTTATTCTTTTTTATCATCCGGTGTCACAATCTCTTTTTCACCTTCCTCAAAGATATCTTTTACTTTTTCAGCAACTGATTCTTTTCCCATAGCTTTCACAAGTCTTTCTGTCAGCATTTTTTTATCATCATAATATTCCAGTTTTCCGTCTTCAGCAACTGAGATTTGTTTTCTTTCTTCGGAAATTATAATCGCAACTGCATCAGAGACTTCCGTAATTCCAATACCTGCTCTGTGTCTCGTACCTAAATTTTTATTTCTGATTTTTTCATGCTCCGATAAAGGCAGCAGACATCTTGCTGCTTCGATCTTTCCGTTTTTTAAAATTATGGCGCCGTCATGTAACGGAGATTTCGGAGTGAATATCGTTATAATTAATTCTTTTGAGATCTTTGACTGGACAAGTTCGCCGGACTCCATTACGCTTTTCAGTCCGGAACTTCTCTCAATCACAATCAGCGCTCCCCATCCTCTGCTTTTCAGCTCAAAACTTGCCTCAGTAATTTCCATAACATTAGCGTCAACATTTACTTTCGTAAATATTCTTGCCACTCTTGTCTTTCCTATAAGCTGAAGCAGTCTTCTTATTTCGGGCTGAAACAAAACTATAAGTGCAATTATCCAGATATCAGTTATACTTCCCAAAAGCCAGCCCATTGCCTGCATATTCAGAAGCTGCGCGATAAATGAAAATCCGAATACAAAAACCAGCGCAATAAAAATCTGAGACGCAATCGTTCCCTTCATCACAGTATAAAGCTTATAAAAAACATAAGTGACAAGAAGTATGTCAATTATGTCTATCAGCTTTACCGTTAAAAATCCAATCTTAAATAATTCCATTTAGCTAATTATAAACAATAAATGATTTTGTAAAAAGGAAATACTTTTCACAGTATATTTTCGCGCCTTTAAAATATTTCTTTAACTCCTTTTTTTTTAAAAGCCTGACAGAAGAAGCAAGTTCATCAGCTTTCCTGAGATCAGTTTCTCTTTTATACCAGCCGAGATCTTTTTTCATGATCATATCTACTTTTTTACTGTGCGGCAGAAACTGAAAAAAAGGAAACATAAAATGAGGTTCAAACGGGAAATAATAATTAGGCGTTTGTATAAAATAATGTTTTCCGATCCTTACAATTTCTTCAGCAAGTTTTTTCTGTTCAGAGATGCTGCTGATATGTTCTATAAGACTGTTGGAATGAACAACATCAAATTCCTTATCCCCGAACTCTGAAAGATCTCTTACATCTCTTTTCAAAAAATCTATATTGCTGTAATTGCTTACATCCTGAAATTCCGTGTTGACCAGCAATATTCTGAGGTCATCTAAATTTACAAGGTTAAGATTTCTCCAGTAATATTCACTGCCTCCCAGATCCAGTATCCGCAATGGTTTCGGGATATCAAGAATAAATTTCAGAAACAATTCTTTTCTTTTATTTCTTTGTCTGTAAGAAATTGAATTAACATTATTCTGATCTGCATTCTTTAATAAAAAATTATTTATAAGACCGCTCATATTTTCGGATTAAAAACTCATTTTCAAATTGGCAAAAAAATAGAAGTCTGATTTGGAAATGTTTCTTTCAACATCCGTAACAGTTTCATTTTCCAGTTTACATTCCAGCACAAACTGGTTTACAGGCTCCCAGTATATCTCCGCGCTCAGTATATTTCTGTTAATCCTTTTGCCGTCAAGAAATCCGTTGGATCTTAGATATGCGTCACCGAGTCCGAAATTAATATCGCCGCCGAAGTTTGCAATAAGATTACCCGCGCTGTCGAGAAGTATCCCTTCGCCCGATCTCTGAAATCTGTATTTAAAATTAAATCCAAGTCTGTTCGAAAATCTGTATTTAAACTGCGCTGCAATCTCATCTGAATTTGGAGGCAGCGAATGTCCAAGCGGTACGCTCTTGTTTGTGTAAGTGCTTTTATTCGACCGGTGTGAATATACGAAAGGATCCAGATGGGTGTATTCAAATATCAGATCTGCATTTAAAGGTGTAGTCCAGTATGCGCCAAACTGCCAGGCGAATTTATTTTCATTCAGCGAATCATTCTTTCCGAGAGTTCCGAATGTGAGATCATCAATTAACAGTGATGACTGAAATGAAAAATTCTTCACAGGTATAACTTCAAACTCAATTCCCAGCAGCGAGTTATTTTTTGTAGTCTGTTCATCTCCGGTACCAAGGTCTGCTGAAGTAAGAAAACTAACCGGATTAAGATACGTGAAACTGAATGGCTGCTGACTGATAATCACTGATTCCCACAGTCCCATTTTAAACATATCCGAGAAATTTATATTAAGTGAATGAGTCGCAATATTTTTTGATGATAATGGTACGCCGGTAACCTTCGGATAGATTTCAGCCGAATCTCCCTGTATACTTCCGTACGTAAACGAATAGCTTAACGCTTTATAATTTATTTCTATCCTTCCGAAGTCGAATGGATAAGAATATTGAGAGAGAAATAATTTATCCGCATAACCAAAACCGGAAATAAATTTCGATCTGCCGAACATAAGAGACATCCACTCTGATCCTGTCTGATATCTGAGATAACCTTCGAAGGAATTAAAATTTTTCATATCCTTTGAAAAAGAATAATTTCCTTTCAGATTATTATCAGTTTCTGATGCAAATGAAATATCAGCGCTGTCACCTGAAAGAATCGCTCCTCTGTTAAGATTGAGCGAATATGCGACAGCATTAAATAATGTGCCGCGAAGATCAAGTCCGATTTGTCCCAGAGTAATCGAATTCTTTCCGAGCGAATCTCCGGATGAACCTCTTTGTGAAAAAGTCAGATTTAAATTTGAATAAAAAGTATTTCCCGAATCAGAATAGAAATAAAGATGTTTTTCTTTCCTGTCATTAAAAATATTTTCAAAACCGTTTCTTTTGATTAAACTGCTTTGTGATTTAACGCTTCCGTACATATCATATTCGAATTCTACCATAAGATCATCCAGGATTTTTTTATCAACGCTGTTCAGAATATTTTCATTACTCTTTATTATAAGCAGATATGCAGAAATTTTTTTTCTCGATAGCGGTGCGGCTGAAGAATTATACTCAGGGATTACATGCTTAAGCTGCATGCGTTTTAAATAATCATACACAGGATTTGACACGTGTACCAGTTCAGTCTGCGAAAATGAATTACCGCAGATCATTATTAGCAGGAAAATAAATAATAATTTTTTCAAACAGATGATTAATATTTTTTAAATTAATTAAATTAAACAAGTATTTAAATATATATAGAATTTTGAATCAATTATTATGAAAAGTTAAAGCGAAAATTTAAAGATTGAATTTTTAATTTGCTGATTATTTAACAATTGACAGATAACCCGCAGACAACTTTACCGAAGCTCATATCAGCTCTTTTATCTTATAGATCCTCTCATTACTAAAAGACTCAATATCTTTATTTAATATCATAACTCAATTGAGTATATTTACTGCATTACTTATGTGCATAATATGAGCGATTCAAATATTTCTGCAGGTCAGAAATTAGAAAATTTTCATGAATACAGAACTAAACTAAATCAGTTCGAAGGTCCTCTCGATATTCTGCTTCACTTTGTAAAAGTAGACGATCTTGATATTTACAATATTCCGATTTCGAAGATAACAAAGGATTTTCTTGAATACATTAATTTCATGAAAGATCTTGATATCGAGCTTGCAGGAGAGTTTCTTGTAATGGCTTCAGAGCTTATGAAAATTAAAGCGCGGATGCTCATTCCTCAGATTGATGAAGAAGGAAATATCATTGAAGAAGATCCGAGACTTACTCTTGTCAGAAAACTTTTAGAGTATAAAAGATTTAAGGATGTTTCTGAAATGATTTCCGGTCTGGAAGATGATCAAAGGAAAAAAAGTTTCAGGAGAAATTTTGACAATGACTTCAGAGAATATGACAGCTCTCTTGAGATTGATAATAGTCTGAAGAATGTAACAATCTTCAATCTTATTAAAGCTTATAAAAGAGTCATAAGCAACGTCAGAAAAGAAATTGTTCATCCGATCGAACTGCTCGATATCAATCCTGAAAATCAAAAAGAATTTCTTTTGAATGCTCTTGCTGCGAAAAGCGAAATTGAATTTGATGAACTTATAATTAATGTGAATGTAAAGCTTCAGATTATATGTCTTTTTCTTGCGATACTTCAGCTCTCGCTTGAAGGCGAGATCCTTATCCGGATTATAGACAATGATCCTTCCAGATTTACGGTATGCAAAAGAACTTATACTGAGAAAAATCAATGATCAGCAGTGAAATTAAAAATATCGTAGAAGCTCTGATCTTTGCGTCGGAAGATGAAATTACCACGAGGCAGATCAAGGAAATCGCTGACAGCAGCGGAGTAAGAATTTCAGTAAACGATATCGAAGCTTCAATAAATTCTTTAAATGAAGATTACCGTACTTTCAATAAATCATTTGAGATCATAAAAATTGCCGGCGGATATTCATTTTCCACCAAGAAAGAATACGGAAGATTCGTTGGTAAACTTTTCGAGGAAAAGCAGAAGAAAAAACTTTCGCAGTCTGCACTTGAGACGCTGTCAATCATTGCTTACAAACAGCCTATAACAAGAAATGAAATTGAATTTGTCAGAGGCGTAAATGTGGATTATATTGTCAACTCTCTTCTTGAAAGAGATCTTATAAAAATTCACGGCAGATCGGATTCGCCCGGCAGACCGATTTTATACGCTACTACTAATACGTTTCTCAAAGTACTCGGATTAAATTCTCTTGAAGATCTTCCAAAGCTTAAAGAAATAAATGACATTCTGAAAAATGAAGAGATAGAGGGTATCACCGAAGCTGACATAGAGTTATTTAATTCAGTCAATAATTTCGAATCATCAGATAATAAAATCACAGGACAGCTTGAACTTATCAGCAGTAAGGATACGGATACAAATAATGAAAAAGACCCGCAAGTATCAGAAAGTTCTGAAACCCGGGATTCTGATTCAGACATTACAGGTTCTGAAGAAAATGAAATTTCAATCAGTGAATCAAATGAAATGAATGAAAATAAAACGGAAGAGAAAGATAAGATCTTAATTTCTTCCGAAGAGAAATCAGATGAGCCGGAAGTAAATACCGGTTCAGATTTTCCTGTTACTGATTATGATACGGAAAATAATGAGCTGATTAAAAAAGGTAATGATTATTTAACCAGGGAAGGCGAAGAGGATTCAATGTGATAAAAAAAAATACTTACAAAAAACCAAAAGTCTATAAAAAACCATCAGCTGATAAAAATCAAAGAAATTCAAAAAAGCCGGCTGATTTTGTAAAACTATCTGCTGATTTAAATCGAAAAGATGAAAAAAATTCAGATGATTTTAAAAGCCGAAAAGCATATAGAAAACCAACTGATTTTAAAAAGACGTCATTTTTCAAAAAGCACAGAAAAGATAAAATGCAGTCAGTTAGTTTACAGACTACAGCAGATAAAAAACCGGTTGATGAAAAATATGTCAGACTGAATAAATTTATAGCTGCAAACGGAATATCGTCAAGAAGAAAGATTGATGAAATGATACTGCAGGAAAGAGTTACTGTGAACGGCAAAACTGTTAATGAACTCGGATTTAAAATCGATCCCGGATTTGATAAAGTAAAAGTGGACGGGGAGCTGGTAAGGACTGACACTAAAAAAGTATATTTAATACTTAATAAACCAAAAGGCATTATTACTTCAGTCAAAGATGAGAAAAGAAGAACAACTGTAATTGACCTCATAAAATTAAATCAAAAAATTTTTCCGGTAGGAAGACTGGATTATAATACTTCAGGGCTTCTGCTTCTTACCAATGACGGTGAATTTGCAAATCATCTGATGAGTCCTAAAAGCAGGATACATAAAACATATTATGTCGAACTGTCAAAACCTCTTGAAGAGAAGCACAGATTAAAACTGTGCGAAGGCATTAAGCTCGACGGCATCAGAACCGCTCCTGCAAAAATAAAATTTTTAAAAAAATCCGATTTCCACAAATTATATATTTCGATTTACGAAGGAAAGAACAGGCAGATCCATAATATGTTTGAGCATTACGGATATTTCGTCAGAGAGCTGATGCGTGTGGAGTATGCAGGTCTGAAACTGGACGGTCTGAAGGAAGGCAGATGGAGATTTCTGACCGCTGAAGAAGTTTCAAAGTTAAAATAAAATTTCAGATTCAATTTTTAAAAAATATTGTATAACATAAAAAGAATTAATTGTCAGAGCAAAACGAATTAATCAAAAGAAGATTAGAAGAATTAGATAAGATCAGAGAACTCGGCATAAATCCGTATCCTCACAGATTTGACGTAACATCGGATTCCGTTTCCCTTATTTCAAATTTCAAAGATCCGGAAACAGATGAAGAGAAAGAGAAAATAAAAAGCGAAACTGTTTCAGTCGCCGGCAGGATTATGGCAATCCGCAAAATGGGCAAAGCAACTTTTTGTCACATAAAGGATGAAACCGGCAGGATACAGATATACATTAAAAAAGATGAGATCGGTGACGAATCTTACGATGTATTCAGACTGCTTGATATAGGCGATATAATAGGAGTAAACGGATATTTGTTCAGGACGAAAACAGGCGAGGTATCCGTACATGCCGTTTCATATGAACTGCTCACAAAATCTATTCATCCGCTTCCTGTTGTAAAAGAGGAAACTACAGAAACCGGAGAAAAGATAATTCATGACGCTTTTGCAGATGTAGAGCTGCGCTACAGACAGAGGTATATTGATCTGATAGTAAATGAAAATGTAAAGGATGTTTTTATAAAAAGGACAAAGATCATTCAGTCAATTAAAAGGACATTAGAGAAATATAATTTTTTCGAAGTCGAAACACCTACGCTGCAGACACTATACGGAGGAGCAAATGCGCAGCCATTCGTAACTCATCATAACTCTCTTGACATAGATCTTTATTTAAGAATATCCAATGAACTTTTTCTTAAGAGATTAATTGTCGGAGGTTTTAACCGAGTGTATGAATTCGTCAGAGATTTCAGAAACGAAGGAATTGACCGTACGCACAATCCTGAATTTACTCAGGTCGAATGGTACCAGGCATACGGTGATTATTTTGATTCGATGAAAATGTTTGAAGAAGTTGTGGAACAGGCCTGCATTGATTCCAACGGAACAACAAAAGTTATTTACGGAGATACTGAACTTGACTTTAAACGCCCCTGGAAAAGACTCAGTATGTCAGATGCTGTTTTAAAGAAGACAGGTTTAAATGTTAAAGAAATTAAAAAACAGGAAATTATTGATTACATGAATAAAAACGGAATTGATTTCGATCCGAAAATTTCTCACAGCAAAGGTCTGCTTATTGCTAATTTATTTGAAGAGACCTGTGAGGAAGATCTTATACAGCCGGTATTTATTTATGATTTCCCGATTGACACTACTCCTTTATGCAAACCTCTCAGGGAATACACTCAGGAGCAGCTTAAGGAAATGAACTGCGATCCTGAGAAAGTTATTTTTGCGGAAAGATTCGAACCGTATGTAAATAAATGGGAGATGGGAAATTCTTATACAGAGCTTAACGATCCCGTGCTTCAGAGAAAACTTCTTGAAGAGCAGGTGGAAAGAGGACGCGCCGGCGAGAAAGAAACTCATCCGCTTGACGAGGATTTTTTAAAAGCCATTGAAGTCGGAATGCCTCCTACTACCGGTGTCGGATTAGGTGTGGACAGACTTGTGATGCTATTGACTAATTCCCACTCAATAAGAGACGTGATATTTTTTCCATTGATGAGACCTTTATAAAAATCAGCGATGATTGATATTTATTATAAATTTATTTTCGTAACCGCGGTTTTAATTTCAGTTAATTTTGTATTTACTTCTCATAGTGTTTCACAGGAAAAAAATAATCCGGTTTCATCAGACGAATCAATTTTAAGAACTGACAGCAAAGGAAATATTTTAGGCGGTAATAAAAAAGACTGGAGCTACTCAGAGAAAAATTATCCTGAGATTTTAAAATCAGAAAAATTTTTTGTCAGACCGTATGATACAACCAAAGCGCCCGCTCCCATATCCAACGGTTTTGTTTACGAAATAATAGGAAGTAAATTAGTTCTGACTTGGTTTACCGCCAAAGGAGTTAATGTAAAAGGATTTACTGTAGAAAGATCAGTATTGGATTCTTCGGATAAACAGTCTGACTGGTCTGAAATTGGTTATATTAAAGGAAAAGCAAATGCAAAGAATAAAAACAGTTACAGGTTTATAGACAATAATTTAAAAAAGGGTATATATTATTACAGACTGAAAATGGAAATGCAGGGCGGAAATTTTGAATATGTAAATCTAAACGGAAAAGTAAACTGGTTGAATTTTCCGCAGACGACGGAGCTTTATCCCGTATTTCCGAATCCTGTTACTGATGTATTTACAATCAGATTTTTTCTGCCGGTAAAAGACGAAGTCAGTTTATACTTTTTAAACGGAAAAGACACTGTATATCTGATAAAAAGGAAAGATCTGGCTCAGGGTTTTTATATTATGAAACCGAGTAAAAGTACATTCAAATTTCAGAATGAGATAAGAACATTGCATCTTGTCAGAAGGAGTATAATCAGAAAAGTTTATTCAGGCAATGTACAGTTTATGTGATACAAAACCTTTGCCGGCGATGTAACCAAAAAACAATTTATTTAAATTTATAATTAAATCTATATCCGCATAAAATGAAATATTATAACAGCGTACTTGATCTGATCGGCAATACGCCTCTTGTAAAATTAAATAACATTACAAAAGGAATGAAACCTGTTGTGCTTGCAAAGATGGAATCCTATAATCCAGGCGGCAGCGTCAAAGACCGCATTGGTCTTAATATGATAGAAGCGGCGGAGCGTGAAGGTAAAATTAAACCCGGTGATACGATCATCGAAGCAACAAGCGGAAACACCGGAATCGGAATTGCTTTGGTTGCAGCGCTGAAAGGATACAAAACAATTTTTGTAATGACGGAAAAAGCTTCGAAAGAAAAAAATAATTATCTGAAAGCTCTCGGCGCTGAAGTGGTGATACAGCCTATGACTGCAAAATACGGAGAACCGGATCATTATGTAACCGTTGCCGAAAGACTCTCAAAAGAAATTCCGAATTCGCTTTTTCTTTACCAGTATATTAACCCGTTCAATCCAGAAGCGCATTATAAAACCACCGGTCCGGAAATTTGGAATGATACTGAAGGTAAGATTACTCACTTCGTTTCCGGTGTCGGTACCGGAGGTACAATTTCCGGAACAGGCAAATATCTGAAGGAAATGAATCCTGATATTAAAGTCATCGGTGCTGATCCCTACGGTTCGATTTTTAAAGTTGTAAAGGAAACAGGAAATACACCTGAGCCCATCCCTTATTTAATCGAAGGAATCGGACAGGATGTAATGGTTGACAATGTTCAGTTTCAGTATATAGATGAGATTGTAAACGTAAATGATATGGACTCAGTGGAAATGTGCAAAAGACTTTCAAAAGAAGAAGGAATCTTTTGCGGCGGCTCGACAGGCACAATTGCTTATGCTGCTGTTGAGCTTGCTAAAAAGCTTGATGAAAAAGCTGTAATTGTTTTTATAGTATGCGATACCGGAGAAAGATATTTATCGAAGTATCATTCGGATGAATGGCTTCGGGAGAAAAGGCTGATGAAATCTGAATTCATTACAGCAGGTCAGGTATTTCTTACTAAAAAAACTTCAGGCGTACCCGGACTGATCTCGGCTAAAAGTACAGATAAACTTTTCGAAGCTCTTGAGCTTATGGATAAATATAATTTATCCACATTACCTGTTATAGACGGGTCTGACTGCGTCGGATCGATAGTTGAAGAAAACGTCATTGATAAGATTATGAATGACAGGAATATTTCCGGGAAACAGGTAAATGATGTAATGGATAAAAAACTTCCTATCATTGACTTTAATACAGCATTCCCGAAAGCAATTGAAATGCTGCAGAAGGACAATACTCTGCTTGTATCTCAGCACGGGAAGATCAAAGGCATTCTTACCAGATATGATGTTCTTGATTTTATTTAATTAATTTTTTTAATCAGATAAAAATTTTTCAGCGGAAGAAAAATATTCCGCTCACTAAAATACTTATACTATGAAATTTGCAACCAGACAGATACACGCCGGACAGCATCCCGAAGAAACTACAGGTGCAGTAATTACTCCGATTTTTCAGACTTCCACTTATTCAAATGAAAAACTCGGTGAGTCAAAAGGATACGATTACGGCAGGACGATCAATCCAACCCGTTTAGCTCTTGAAGCCAACTTAGCTGCTCTTGAAAACGGAAAATACGGTTTTTGTTTTTCCTCTGGTATGGCGGCTGTGCAAACTGTTATTAATTTATTTAAGCCCGGTGATCATATTATCTGCACTAATAATGTTTACGGTGGAACATACAGACTTTATGAACAGATAATGAGAAATTTCGGAATCGAGTTTTCTTATGTCGATACTTCGGATAATAATACACTGCTAAAAGCCGTGAAAGAAAATACAAAATTTATTTATGTCGAGACACCTACTAATCCGATGCTCAACATTACGGATTTGAAATTTCTTGCGGAGCTGTCACAAAATAAAAAAATTGTTTCATGCGTCGATAATACATTCATGAGTCCGTTTTTCCAGAATCCGCTTGATTTCGGTATTGATGTAGTACTGCACAGCACTACAAAATATATAAACGGTCACAGCGACGTAATCGGCGGATGTCTTGTAACTTCCGATGAAAAAATTGCAGAGAGATTTAAATTTCTCCAGAACTCAATCGGGTCTGTCCCTTCACCTTTTGACTGCTGGCTTATTCTCCGATCCACTAAAACGCTTGCTCAAAGAATGAAAGCTCATAATGAAAATGCAATAAGCATATGCAAAGCTCTTTCTGAAAATAAAAAGATAGAAAAACTTTATTATCCGGGTCTGGAATCTCATCCGCAGTATGACCTTGCGAAATCTCAGATGTCAGGATTCGGAGGAATAATTTCTCTTGATGTAGGTTCATATGAAAAAGCAGTTAACTTTTGTAACGCTCTTAAAATTTTTCAGATAGCAGAATCGCTCGGAGGCGTAGAATCGCTTGTATGCCATCCTGTCTCAATGACTCACGGTAGCGTACCTGTAGATCTGAGAAATGAATTCGGGCTTACTGTCGGACTCGTGAGACTGTCTGTTGGAATTGAAGATACAGATGATCTGCTTGAGGATATAGATAATGCACTGAAAAGTCTGAATTAATTCTCTGAATTTTTGCAAAAGATTTTATACATATTATCTTTTCTTCTGATTTTTAGCAGCAGCGGTTATTCACAATACAGGTTTAAAACATTCGGAAAGGATTCAACTAAATACAGTGAAAACTCTGCAGATGTAAAAATATTCAGATTGTTCAACAATATCAGCAGCAGCTTTATTCATTCAGCTGTTGATGTTACTAACCGGTCTATCATACCGGTTTCAATTGCAGCGCCGGTCGGACTTTATACATTTGCCAGAATTAACGGTAATCATTATGATGAAAGCTCTGCCGTTCTCCTTGGATTGGCTGAATTGACAAATCTTTCCGCAACACAAATTTTAAAAATTACTGTTCAAAGACCCAGACCTTTCAGGAAGATGAATAATGTTTTCTTATCCGATACTTCAGATATAGCAGGTACTTACTCTTTTCCTTCAGGACATTCATCACAGTCATTCGCGATAGCAACTCTTCTGACTCTGAGATATCCGGATAATCCCGGACTTATAGCAGGTCTTTACACTTATGCTGCATTTGTATCGCTCGGAAGGATGTACTGGGGAGTTCATTATCCGTCTGATGTTATTACCGGAATGCTTATCGGCGCAGGAAGCGCAGCTTTGATTTATTCATTAAGAAAACCAATTATACAGGCTAAAAACAATCTCTTCAATCAAAGCGAAAGAACAGATTCTTACAATCCCGGAATAGCCCCTGCTTCTTTTTTTATATCTCTCGCAGCTTCTGATGTTTTAAATCATTTTTTAAAAAAATCAGAAAGCAGGTTACTGAATAATTCTTCATTGCAGTTTGACGTCAGGAATAATTACGGGATGATGAACTGCAGTATTGGATTTTAGTTAGTAGTTAATAAAAGCAGATTTTAAAATGATATTTGAACTTACATCTTGATATTCGAAATTCCTTTTTATGTAACGTCCTGAAAAAAGTTTACAAAAAAAATTATTTTTTAATTTATTACTTGTTTCCACTTTTACAATGTCAAAATACCTGAAAGCGTAGCAGTTGACACTCAAGTATTTTAAATTTGGTTTTTTATAAACTTATTTCATGACAAGTCATAAGTATTTGTAATTTGAAATTATTTTAAACTCCTCTTTTATTTCCCCAGGCAAGTATATGAATCCTGTCCGTGTAATTAAAATTGTTTCTTTTACATGCCTCTATAGTTTCGGCTCTCATTTTATCAAGATCTGACGGGGTAACTCCTTCCGGCATAAGATATACATCGCAGTCTTCAAAACCGGTCTCAGACTGAATTTGCTTAATTTCATCAATATCATTTTCGCCTGTATATACAAATTTCCACTGTATATCAGTAACATTATTTTTTTTCAGCAAGCTGTATTTTAAAAATGAATCTGTATTGATCCTGTTTTTTTCATGCAACTTTTCGAATTCCGTACCGGCCGGAACAGAGCTTTTTAATTTCGGACTGATGCTAATCAGACCTGCATAATTCACAAAATCTCCGTATGCTGTGCCGTTAGTTTCGATTGTAATGAATACACCTTTATTTGCTTTGATAATTCCTTTGCATAGTACTGTAAGTTCATCCGGATACATTGTCGGCTCACCGCCTGTTATCACTACATCAATGCAATTAAACTTTAGATATTCATTAATAATATTTTTAATTTCCATTTCACCAATATTTCTGCTGTCATCCGGATCCCAGCTTGTATAAGCTGTGTCACACAGGTTCCCACCGGTAAATTTACATCTTAGATTACAGAAATTAGTCCTTATAAAAAAAGAAGGTCTGCCTGATCTTTTACCTTCACCCTGTATAGAATAAAATAATTCTGATATCTTCATTCTGCTTTAGTCAAAACATCTGTAAAAAAGAAAAGCGATTTGCTCAATCGCTTTCTGCTTTAGCTTTTTACTGATTTATTTTTTTGAAGTTAGAGGTCCTGCAAGTCCTGAATAAGCGCTGAGATCCGCATCTATCGAACCAATCACAACCTTTGTTTTAACTTTAACCGGCATTCTTCTGTCATCATCCGTAAGCCATACGATTATAGATCCTTCGCTTTTGAATAATCCTCCTTCTTCCACCATTGGCTCGAGCTTTACGCATCTAAACTCACCTGCAGGCACTTCAATTGTTTCTTTTCCGTAATACTTTACCTTAAGAGGATAAGTCTGATCTTTATAAAAATTCTGAAGTAATGTGATATCCCCTTCTTTCATACTTTTAAAATCAAGCGTCCTGAAATAATAAAATGCGCTCATTGCATCCTGCGTATATTCCGGAATGTCGAATTCACCTTCAAATTTTTTCGGCTCTTTTTCACCCGTATATGTTTTTACTTTATGATTTACCTGATCGAATATTGCCTCAAAATCTCTCTGATATGTACCTTCCTTTATATGCTGTTCAAATCTCCACGGAAAAAGCGCTTCCTGGTCAACATATGTCCTGTAAAAATCCCTTACTTTATATACCCAGTCAAAACTGCCTGAAGAATTTACTGTAAATCTGATATCATAACATTTTCTTCCGTTTATGGTCTGAAGTACCGGATCGACTTCCATTACGGCTGTACCTGCATTCACAAATCCGTAATTTACTTCAAACGTAAGTTTCTCACCTGCTGCAAATGCATTCTGTTCTATCTTTCTGAATTCATTGTCCTGCGAAAAAATATTTACTGCCTGTAAAAGTAAAATTAGTACTGCTGCTGATTTTAAAATTTTCATTTTATTATTATTATTTTTTTACTGAATCCTTTAACATTAATTTTCAGATTATGTTCTGATAATTTTTAATTTTTTAAAAAAACTTTTGCGGACCTTATCGCTTCATTAATATTAATTTCATTCATATTATCATCCGGATTTTTCGGTGAAAAAATTTGAACATTTTCTCCGAGCGGTTTCCATCTTCCTGCATGCATTGGTCTCTCATTCGGATAAAAACCTATAATCCTTTTATTGAGTAATCCGGCTATATGAATCGGTCCGGTAGAATTTGAAATAAACAAACTGCATTCATCAATTAAAATCATTAGTTCTTCAAGACTAAGTTCTCCGCAAAGGTTTAAGATATCTGCTGATCCTGAATCTGAAATGATTTTATCAGCAGGTTCTCTCTCATTTTGTATCCCTGTGAGTAAAATACTGTATTCCTTAAACTCATTACTTAATTCTTTTAATAACTCACTGAATTTTCCGGCAGGGAGATCCTTTGCCGACCCGCCGCTGCCCGGATGGACTATGATATAGTTTTTATGTATATCAGTATCAAGACTTATAAGTTTCTTTTTAAGTTCTTCTCTTTTGCTATTTTCGATCCGGAATCTGATTAAATTTTCATCACAATTTTCCTTAAAAAAATTTCTGATCAGTGAAACGTTCAGCTCCGATTCATGCCTGTCAGAGTTTTTCCTGTGTTCATAGACTTTGCAGTTATACAGGAAAGAATACCATCTGTATGCAGTTCCTATCCTGTATTTAATACCCAGCCGGTAAAACATGAACGCCTGCCTGAATTCCGGTTTTACATTCACCGAAAGATCAATTTTTCTTTTACTTATTATTTCTTTAAGCGCAGCACTGCTTTCATATTCATCTTCATAAATAATTTCATCCGTTCCTTCATAATTTTCCAATAAGCCTTTCAGGTATTTTTTCACCATAAAATAAATCTTAGCGTCCGGGAAAATCTTCCTCAGACAGGAAATCAGCGGTAAGGTAAGCATAACATCACCGAGTCTGTCAGTCCGCGTCACAAGGATGTTATTTACTTTACCTTTGTCTATCAACTTTAATGATTATAAATTACTGCACAATATAACCGTCGCTCATTATAATACTTGAAATTTTTTCTGCGTCTTTAAGCTTCGGCATGACTTCCTCAAAATAATTCAGAATGAAATATATCCTGTCATCTTCGTTGTCAATTTCAAGCAGTTTTTGTTTTTCGTTCAGATTCAGTCCGCATTTCTCAGCCATAAGGAATGATACTGACAAATCTCCTTCCAGCCACTTCCAGTCATCCGGATCAATAGCTTTAATGCTTCCTTTATAAACTATACCAATCAGTTCGTTATATAAATTTACGGCTTCGTAAAATCTGGCATTGTCGGATATTAAATTATTTTCACTGTTATACTCTACCTTACCTGTGAAATAACCGTCTTTGTTTAAAGAATAGTCTGCGATTGTATATCTGAACAGACCTCTTATAACAATATCAAGCTCTCCCGTTTCAGAAGTTTTCGTAACTTCATCAACAAATGCTGTACATCCTGTCAGAAAAATTTTATCTTTTAAAAAAAGATTTATACCAAATGATTTTTTTTCTTTCACACATTTATTTATCATTATTTTATATCTGTCCTCAAAAATATGAAGAGGGAGTTTCGAAGCTGGATATAAAACTACATTTAACGGGAACAGAGGTATTTTTTTAAGTTTACTCATTTATTATTTATTAAAGCAAAAAACTTTTGAATGAAGATTTCCACCCAAAAGTTTTTTTAATATTCTGCTTTATATTAATTATATGTTATTACAAGTGAAGTTATGTTTTTATCTTTATCATGTCCAAGCATCAGTCCGGCAGTTTTATTGTCTTTCTTCCAGTTGATTAGTCCGCCCTTATCACTTACAAGACTTTCGCCTTCTTCCGACAAAGTATATCCGCTGTTTTTCATCTCTTCTTTATAAAATTCTACAATTTCCAGAACTTTAGAATTTGATTCAAAAGTTACAACAGTTCCTTCTGATGTGGTAAGAGAACCAAGCACCTTAGCATCTTTCGGCTGAGGAATGTCCTTTGGGAAATCCAGCGGCAGTCCGGGTTTCATTCCAAGTTCATTCTCAGCTTTTTTATCTCCGGATTCACTATTCGCATCCTCTTTTATCTGCTCATCAGTTTTTTCCGTTGTTTCATTACTTTGGTTACCTGAAGAATTTACGCCTGACTCTTTACCGTCATTACCGGAATTTTCATTCTTATTACCGCATCCCGAAATAATTATTGATGAAATAAGAAGACACGTAATCAGTATTATTTTCATTTATTAATTTTAGTTATTAAATATTTAATTATAACATCTATTTGCTTCAAATGTACCGGCGATCCAGCTTTTACTTTCATCCTTAAAACATATCGCAATTTTACCTTTAACAGTCTTTTCATCCATAAAAGTAATAACAAGCGCGCAATTCCATTGTTCAGTTGACTTAACTTCCGTTCCGGACGAATCCCTGATTTCATAAAACGCCGTGTAACCGTCAAGGTTCTGATCGAATGTGGCTTTTATTAGTTCACCGGCTTTGATCTCTCCGGCTTTTTTTAATAACTGAAATGAATTATTATTTTCGATGAAGCCGCAGTTGTTTTTTGGTTTAACATTGCTGAAGTTCAGTACATTATCGCCGCTCCCTCTCCAGTTCTCAAAATTGACATAAGTTATTTCTATATCTTTTCCATTGAGAAAACCCTTTACGGGAGTATCCGGAATTTCAGAAATTTTTAGCTCCTGTTTCCAGCTGAAAACTTTGTTGTTTAAAACCGGCTCATCCGGCTTTTCTTCTTTACAGGAAGAAATCAGAAGAGACAATAAAAGTATTGCAGATAAAATTTTTTTCAACAAAAATAAATTTGATGCTTTAAATAAAAGGGCATTTTTAAAATGCCCTTATTTAAAATAATTAATAATATTTTATTTTACTGCATACTTTTTATACCTGTCATTGATTCTTGACCAGTTCAGATTTTTCAGAAAATTATCTATATATGCCGCTCTTGCAGGTCCGTCTTTATGATAATATGCATGCTCAAAAACATCACAGCATATGATCGGAATACCGCCCCATATTGCGCCGTAATGATGTTCGTCCACTAATACATCCAGAAGTCTCTGACTGTAAAGCTGATCATAAGTCAGTACAGCCCATCCGGAAAGCTTTGCGGAAATTGCTGTGGCTTTGAAATCCGCTTTCCAGTTATCAATCGAACCGAATTCTTTCTCAATGGCTGCTGCCACTTCAGGACCTTTTGAAGGATCACCGTCGCCGCCGAGCACTTCCCAGTATACGTCATGAAGCAGAGCCCCTGCATGATTCCAGGTAAATCTTCTCTTAAGCTCGCCTACATTACTGTAGTTTCCGTTTGCCTTTGATCTGTCCGCAGTCTCCAGTTCTTTCTCAATGTTATTCATAAAGGTAACATAACCCTTATGGTGCGTATTGTAATGCCAGTCCGTAGTTTCGGCGTCTATCACATCTTTAAGAAGATCTTTTGCCTCTTCATCTGAATAAGGTCTTGGATTGAATTTCCATTCGTAAGCCATTTTATTATTTACTCCTTTTATTTTATTGTTTAAAAAATTCTTTTCAATTTCTTTAATTAGTCCTTTGCCGTCAAGCATGATCAGCCCCGCGCCGGCAATGCTTCCTTTTATGAATTTCCTTCTTTTAATTTTCATGGTATGGTCTGATTTGTTTAAATGAAATGAGATACCTGATTTTCAGACTGACTGGTAAAATAATTTAAAGGAAATAACCGGATTGTCATGAATATAAATTTATACTCCGAAAGAACTTCCGCAGCCGCAGGTTTTCACAGCATTGGGATTATTGAAAACAAATCCCCTTCCGGTAAGCCCGTCTGTAAAGTCTATTTCAGTTCCGGACAGGTAAAGTCCGCTTTTCATATCTATGAAAATTTTCACTCCGTCTTTTTCTATCACAGTATCGCCTGTTTTCTCTTCGGGATCAAATCCCAGTGAATATGTCAGCCCCGAGCAACCGCCTCCCTTGACTCCGATCCGCAGACCGTAATTATCAGGGACTTTATTTTCACCCATTATTTTTTTCACTTCTTTTATAGCCTTGTCAGTAATGTTCACATCTTCACTGACTCCGGGTATAAATTCTTTTACTTCTGTCATAAAAAAATATTAAATTAATTTTTATAAAATAATTTATTAATTCTGTTACTTTGAAATTTGAAATTCAGGAGAATTTACTCTCAGCTTTTTAATACACGAAGTAAGTTTATCAATTAAAAAATTTATTTCTTCATCCGTCGTAAATCTTCCGAAACTTATTCTCAGAGAACTTCTCGCGAGATCATCTTCTCTTCCGATTGCGCTAAGTACATGCGAAGGAGCTGCCGAAGCCGACGTACACGCGCTGCCGGTGGAAAGTGCTATGTCTTTTAAGTCTCCGAGTAAACTTTCAATATTAATCTTGCCGATACTTATATTAATATTATTCGTAATCCGATCTGTCCTGTGTCCGTTAAGATAAACGTCTTCGATTTTTAACAATTCATTAAGTATCCTGTCCCTGAATGCAGTATGTTTTTCAATTTCTTTAGTCATTTCTCTTTTACTGATCTCACAAGCTTTTCCCATTCCCACAATACCGGGCACATTGAGCGTACCGCCTCTCATTCCTTTTTCCTGACTGCCGCCGTGCATCTGCTTTGTAAAATTTACGCGGGGATTTTTATTTCTGACATACAGCGCGCCGACTCCTTTTGGTCCGTAAAACTTATGCGCTGAAATACTCATCAGATCTATATTCATTTTTTCGACATCGACAGGAATTTTTCCTACTGCCTGCGTAGCGTCAGTATGAAACAAAACTTTTCTGTCTCTGCATATTTTTCCAATCTCTTCCACAGGCTGTAAAGTTCCGATCTCATTGTTGGCGGCCATTATGCTCACAAGTATTGTGCTTTCTGTAATTGCATTTTTAAGTTCTTCAGTATCAATCTTTCCATCACTGTCCACTTCCAGGTAAGTAATATCAAATCCTCTTGAAGCAAGATACTCGCACGTTTCAAGGATCGCCTTATGCTCTGAAGTGCAGGTAATGATATGATTACCGCTTTCACTGTATAATTCAGCCACACCTTTTAGAGAAATATTATTCGCTTCGGTAGATCCGGCTGTAAATACAATTTCCCTTGGTGATGCGTTTATAAGATCTGCAGTTTGTTTCCTCGCTTTTGATACAGCTTCCTCCGCAGTCCAGCCGAATTTATGATTGGCGCTGGAAGCGTTACCGAAATGTTCGCAAAAATACGGAAGCATTTCTTTTAAAACTTCAGGATCTACAGGCGTCGTAGCATTGTAATCCATGTAAACCGGAAACTTCATAAACTTTTGTATTTAAATTCCTCAGACAAAATCCGAAATAGTTTTATTTTTAAACAGGTCTTCAACTTCCTTCTGAAGCTTAGCAACTTCAGATTTTATTGAACAGGAATCTTCCAGACTGCAGTCCTTTTCCTTTGTCTCATACATACATTCGGCAACTGCAATATCACCGTCCAGCATATTCATCAGATTATAAAGATAAATTTCATCAGTTCTTTTATTAAGCGAATATCCGCCGTTTGTGCCCTGATTGGAAAGCAGAATATTTTCGTTTTTAAGTTTCTGAAGTATTTTGGATAACAGATCGTAAGGTATTTTTTTCGTATCGGAAATTTCCCGGGCAGTAACAAGTTTGTTATCAGATTGTGATATAAACTTCAATGCCATCAAAGCGTATTCAACTTTTTTGGAAATTCTTATCATTAAATTCTAATTTGGACTAATATAGTCCTATTTGAAAATAAAAAAAAGGAAAAAGTCAGATGACTGACGCCTACCGCATTTAATCAAATTAAATGTAACCCAGGGATGGTAAAAATATAGTTCGTTTAC